>Ga0325405_1001401_pt1 | contig 24466 bp, 9 predicted proteins | sample PopdelMetagenome_21_FD_205663 | JGI IMG/M metagenome (GOLD analysis project Ga0325405, IMG submission 205663) | Populus deltoides microbial communities from Bellville, Georgia, United States - Xylem-Control-R2 | ecosystem: Host-associated > Plants > Phyllosphere > Stem > Wood/Secondary xylem...
TTTTTTTTTTTTTTCTATATCGACAGTAACCCCACCATCACCACCTAGGGGAGGATATCAAACCAAGGAAAGGTCCAAATTATCTCTTCTAATTGGTTTTCTCTCTCTTCATGGGTGTTTGGCTGCCACCATTGTCGTTGTCGTGGTTTATAGTGCATGTCGTTGTTACCGAGAGATAAGAGAAGTGGTTGGGCAGAGAAGAGGAGAGATGGCCTTTTTTAGTTTGTGTGGAGGAGAGAGGGGTTGATTTGCAGTGGTCACTGTCATAGTAAAGGCACGTGGTTGGGTTGATTGAAGATTGTGAGAGATGAGAATGAGGAAAGAGAGAGTTGCGCACTTTTTTTTTTTCTCTTTTTTTTTAATTAATTTTTCTTCGAGTTTTGAATCAAGCTTTATTTATACCCCTTTGTTTTTTATTCCTTCTTATCTTCTCTTCAACTATATTTTACTCTTTATTTATTTTTTATTCCTTATCCTTTTATCTTTTAGTTACTTGGAAAGGGGGTCGATACTTCATGTTTATTTTGTCTTCTCTCCTTCTTGATTATCATTCCACTCATTATTTATTTTATTTCATTCTTGTTTCTTTTTTTTCAATTTCAATTTCAACATTTTGATTTAAAAAAAAATTATCAATAGAAGCAAAATAATCCAAAATTATAAAATAGCTAGAAATTGACCAAATTGCATCAAAAAACCATTTTTTTTTTATTTTCGAAAACATGCTCGGAGGTAACAACACAAGTTACGATTTTGTGGAGCCATGACTATTTTGTTTTTTAGTGTTAACAACTACATGGTAATTTTAAGCTGATCTGGTTCGACTACAGATTGAATTACTGCGATACAACTCTGAAAGGGTATCCCCCGCGTTAAGTTTAGAAAGCGTTCTCTGTTTGCGTCCATGTGTTTCAAGTCCTCTGTCTCGGACAGAAATAATGGGCAAGATCTATGATGCAGAAACAATTCTTTTCTTTGTTTCTGTGTTTCTGTTTTTTTTTTTTTTTTTTTTTTTCCCCAACAGCACTGAAACACAATAAGCGGCTTTAAGTATATTTTGTACACAGGCAAGCCTGGAAAGATGCTCAAGAAATAACTCTATGCATGAACAGCTTAAGTTATTCCTCTGCAAATCAAATTTGACTGCCATCTGATATATTGCTGGCAACTGAAACTGCATGCTTAAAATATGTTGCTGTCAAAGTTTGATCACTCTACTTCTATCTGTTTGGATGGACAGCACCGGGAGAAACATGTAAAGCCCCTAGATATGAGATAAATTATAAACGCAGCATATGCACCTGTAAAACCGCATACTACAGTGGTAAACGCTACTCCGGTCACTTCATTGAAGAAAAAGTCGAGTAAAAGGTAACCATTGATTACCATCACCAGGGCAGCCACAAGCCAAGCTACCATCTGCAAAGGGCAAAAGAAGGTTCGAACAATGCATCACTTCCTTGTAATAATAAATTAGGTTACATAAAACAGACCCCCCAGTAACAAGAACAGCAACTTAACAGCAGCATATGATTCCCAAGTGCCTGGCATAAATGAAGGTACAGTCCCATATTTTTTCATTCTCAGCATCCTTAAACAGATCCCCATGAACGAACCATTTCATGATATAGTCAACAAGAAAAGATCACTAATACATGTCACTGCGTGTAACATGGTTGATGCCACACTTCATGTGAGTTGCATGCATCTAGATGATGTTTGGGGCAAAAGGTCCCGGATACAGAATACCCTCATTAGCAAATGACAAAAATTAATCCAATCACCCATATGATTCTCAGTTCTAGGCATGCATGAAACTAGTTTCCCTCATAGAGGTGTCACTTAACACCTTCACCCATGACTATATGCATCTTTTCACTTACAATAAAGCTAGATCAGCTACATGTAAAAATCTTGTAATAATTCAATTTTTTACCCAAGATTCATCCATCACATGCATAATTTCAGACATGTTTACACATTAACAAAATGTCACATGATTTTGACTTTATGATGCATTGGAGCATTGAAGAACGACACAAGTTGAGAGATTCGGTTATATGGAGATTCCAAAGAATTGAAAAAGGCAATTGGTTCCTTGATTTAGTCAACTGACACCAATTTAAAGGGCTATCTTGAGCTTCAAGACAAATACCGCAGAATAACAGACTAGTCAACATACCTTAAGAATGGGGCCGATTTTGAAAGTGCCCATGATTTGCTCCTTGGATACTAAGCAGAGAAGAGGGATGAGTGCAAAAGGAATCTGTATTGACTGCAGCACATTTAGCCATTCATTCAGAACATCTAGTGAGTCTTCGGAGGTATCAAAAACAAGTGCAACAATCATAGTTGGGATGATAGCACAGCTTCGAGTGATCAATGCCCTTAGCCATTTCTTTAACCTCAAGTTCAGGAAACCTCCCATGATAAACTGTCCTGCATAAGTGCCAGTAATGGTGCTGCTTTGGCCAGCTGCTAATAATCCAATACCCCAGATGTATAAAATTGGGAAAAATCCACCCCCGTATTTGTCTTGAAGATATTGCCCTGCATTTACAAGGCCAATACTATTGGCCAGTTCTGTCCCGTAGAAACCTTTAGCAAAAACAGTCGTCACAAACAAATTGATTACGAACGATATTACAAGGGCAGTGGTTGACTCTATGGAGTAGTATCTCAGAGCTTCTTGAACCCGGCCTTTCTTATTGTGGTCAATCTCCCTTGACTGTACAAGAGCAGAATGCAAGAACACATTGTGAGGCATGATAATGCAACCCACAACTCCAACAGCCTGTTGTATTGTTCTGGAGCTAAGTTTTGGAATTAAGATACCTACACCAACAGAGAATCCAATTAACTTCTCCAAGATACAAGGTAGCATTACAGTCAGACAAATGGAAAGAAACCAAGGAAACTGGAATCTTAAATTGAAATCTTAAGTTAAGCATGACATCACTCACCCAGAAAAAGTTCGGAGGCACTGGGTTTTGCATCTGCAAACATCCATCCAAATGTAACTGCCATTATTCCAATAAGGACCGCAAATACAGCCTCCAATTTTCTCACACCGTAGTTCTCTAGAAATAGGAAGATGAAGCTGTATTGACACAAGAAATGAATAGCATCACCACAATGAACTATACTTTTCTACAAGAAAATTAACGTATACTCTGTTTGAATGCTACAGAACTGAAAACAGGAGGGAAAGTCTCTCCAGTTTCCACGAAACAAACAAAAGATCAATAATTTATGGCTTCTGTGCAGTAATTTACATATATCCAACTCCGGGCGACAACAGTAATTGATTAATTACTTATCCTTTTAATTTACTGATAGCTTACCTGATTTACTTAGTCTCCAACAACAACATAATTCATGAAAAATCACAGATAAAGTACTTGAAAAGTTGAAGCCTTCAAATTAAAAGGCCCAAAAAAATTCAACAGACAAAAATCCGAAAACCGAGAAACAATTACTAAAAGACAACACAATAGAATAAAGCCTTGCAATGTTCAAAATGGAAAAAAATCTTATATTCAAAAACCAAATTATCCAAAAAGAATTAGAAACTCTAAATCAAACGTCCTCAGCTTGATAAACAAAATCCCCTCAAAACACCATCAACTTAAACCCAAAACAACACAAAAAAAGAGCCAAAACCAACCAATCCAAACAAAAGGGTATTCAAAACAAGGAATTACCAATCACAAGCAGTAATAGTAACACCAGCCCACAAAGGCACAAACCCATTACTCAAGATCTTAATAGCAATAGCACTTCCAATAACCTCTTGTATATCGGCACCAATCAAAGCCAACTCAGCCATAATCCACAAAACCATTGAAGCCCAGGTTGGATACTCTTCTCTACACAGCTCAGCTAAATGCCTCCCTGTAGCCACTCCAAGCCTCGCTGAAAGCAACTGCACCAACAACCCCATAGCAGTAGCCCATAAAAGAAGCCAAAGCAAAGAGTAGCCTGCGATTGCACCAGCCTGAAGATCCCCTTCCAAATTCCCAGGATCCAAAAACGCAATGGACATTAAAAACCCAGGACCAGTGAACAACCATAACTTTTTCCATGAAAACGGTGGCAACACCGTTGAGCCACCGCTTTCCGTGTCAGAATCAACCCCAATTATGAGCACTTTCTCATCAGAATCATAAGCTCTTTCTTCTTCTTCTTGCAATAAAGGTTGGTGGTTTTCTTCTACTGGCATGATTCTGTTACTTACAACAAGAAGTCTACTGTTAATGTCTGTGTTTCAAGATGGAGGATCAACCGAGAGAGATAACTAAAACTACCGGTCCTTACTGCTCTCTCTTCCACTTTTATTCCTTTATATTTTTAATCAGAGAAAAACGAATTGGAGTGTGAAACGTGGGTCAGCATGTTAGCGCAACTAGGAATGGTTTGAGGGGTGTTAACGTCATTCAGTGGGTGTTTGGCCATGCTAGGCCGCTAAAAAATAAAAATAAAAACAATTATATATACTGGTTTTTCCGACACTTTTTTTATATAATTTTTTTAAAATATAAATTAAAATTTTATATATACATGTAATTATGTATTAATAAATAAAATAATAGTTATTAATGATAAATAAAAAAAATCAAAAGATATATATAGATAAATATATTTTACCTCACAATACAAGTTTTTAACCCAACTTTATTTAATAATTTTATTTATTAAAATTAAATTTTTATTTAATAAAATGATAATAAAAATAAACATATGAAATTGATTGGATAAGATAAAAGAAAAAAAATATTATATATAATTATACATATTAGAAATATTATCAAAAAATAAATATCATTTATTTATATAAAATATAAAAAAAATATTATAAATGAATTAGAATAATTTGCTTCAAAAAATTAAATGCATAAAAAATAATTATTATTTAAAAAATTCTAAATAAACAAAATAAAAGATAATGAATATTAAATATTGTTGGGTCAAGTCAAAACTAATGACACCTAACATATTTTGTAAGGTCTACACGCTTAAACTTTTAATTTTTCTTGTTAGTAGATAGAGTGTCCCTAATTTTTTTAAAAAATATATATTAGATGACACGCCGTCTAATTTTGTCCAAATTATGGGCGCTATAGTAGCTAAAACATTGGGGTTAAAGGTTTTTTGACCCAAAAATTCATTTTTCAACATGTTTTTTATTTACTCTAAATATCTAAAAATACCCTACAAATCTTATTAAATCAATTCATGATGTTAAAAAAAACCCCAACACTTAAAATCAACTAGAAATAAAAAAAAATCTTCTCAAGCTCAAATTTATTTTTTAAATCACTTTTAAGGTAAAAAAAAATACATTTATGTGGAATTTTTCTTATTATATTGAACCATTTGACAAAAAATTCGATTATTTTAGTAGTTAAAATCGATGTTAACATCATTTTTTTCTTTACTACTAAAATCAGCGACTTTCTCATTTTTTTTCTTAAATTAAGGATTAAAAAATATAAATTTTTGAATTAAAATTGATTTCTTTCGAGAAATTAAAAATCGGAGGAATATGGTCGACATAAGATTTTTGAAGTGGATATTTGTTAGCTTTTAAAATTCGAATTTGAAAATATAGCACCGCACCCAAATAGAAAAAAAAAAAAATTACGTACACTCAATTAGAAATAAAGTATAATGTTCATAAATAGTTGGCGTATAAGTAGATACTGACATGTCAATATGCATTTGACGGAATCTAATAGAAATAATTGATTGAAAACATTTAAAAGTTCACATACTCAAATAGCATAAATAAATATTGATACACTTAAATAGAAAAAAAAAATTAAAAGTTTGTACACCAAAAATATCATCATTTCTTCTTTATCTTGTATTGTTATATTTACACTGTTTTTTTTTATCACGTATTTGCTCTACATTAGAAAGTACTTTTTAAAATACATTAGAATTTAATAAAGCATTGTAGTAATTTTTTTAAAAAAATATTTTTAGATGATTTTGAATTTTTTTTTAAATAATGTTTCAAAAAGTTTTTAAAAACTAACACAGACCCAGATTAATAGCACATTTTAAATAAAATCTTCAATTATGTCATTAAAATTTTTATTTGTTATTTGTTCTTAATATTTAGCTATTTGTTTAATCAGTTCACTATTAAATAAGAATGAACCTAAATTTTATCTCTACGTTTCCTAAACAAAATTATTTCCTCACACATTAATAATGTACTAGATAAAAAAAATTATTTTATAAGTTTTTCTTCTTAATATTTGTATATTTTTAAATCAGCTCTCCGTAATTATTTGTTTACAAAACTTTTTAGCTATCAAAACAATTTATTTCTTAACGTTATTTTATTCCCAAAATCTTATTTATAATTATTACTTAACTTTCTAAGTTAAGTATTGAAGTTTAAATTGACTATAAAATCTTATTGAGTTTTAATTTAATTACAACTAATTATTTTTATAATTAATAATTATCATAGTTATTAATTAATCTAATAAGTTAAGTTATTTTATTAAAATTTAAATGGATTAATATTGAGAATAAAATAACATCAACAAGCTAGTTATTTTGATTTTGATGAGTATTATTTAAAATTTTAATTTAAATTAAAAAAACTTTAATAATTATGAAGAAAAATAATATAAATTATATGTTAATACCTTCACGTTATGATGAATTATATGTTTTAAATTTTAAAAAAATAAAAAAAATATTATTTTAATATATTTTAAAATAAAAGTTATTTTCAAAAAATAATTACCATAAAATGTAAAACACTTCGCTTGTGTGAGTAACTAATAATTGAAATTGTGAGAGGGTGTCGTTCTCAAAGTTAAAATACAAGGATTGATGAAAGATAGTACGGATAGAAAATGTTTGTAGCTATAAACTGGCCCGAATTCCACCACCTTCGTAAAATGAAAAAGATTCCATTCATGTTATGCTGGAAAGAACTAAAAGATATCGCTTAGGTGCCAACTCACCTCCTTCCATGAAGAGGTGAATTTTTTTTTTTAATTTCTCCTTTTTATATTCACTTTTTTTCTTTCTTCAATAAATATTAATTTTAAATTAATCTTTATAAATTATTTTAATTTATTTTCTATAAAATTATCATAATTTTAAACAAATATCTTGATACTTTATTTATGCTCGATTTAACAAATATCTATTTTTTTATTGTATAATCAAGTAAAAATAGTTAAAAAAGATAAAGTTTTTAAACCCAGTAGAGTAAATCAAATCATAAATTTGACAGGTTAAATTATAAAATTTATATTGATCTAATATATTCTCATTTCAAAATTAAAATAAAATGACATCTTGGATTTTTTAAAAAGTTAAATTACACTTTCTACCAATTATTTAGATTGCTTTAGACTTATTAAGCCGACTAGGTCACATCAATATAATTTATACATGATTTAATTTTAAATTTGAAATAGATAAAATCAAGTCGGACGGTTTTAAAATTAAACTATTAAATCAAATTTAATAATACTGAGAATCATGCAAGAATGTAGATAAAAATCTTTTTTTTTCCGTTATGAAAATTATAAAATAGGTATGTGTTATCTAAATACATCATACGTGGCTTTGATGATTCTCAGTGTTCTACAAAAAGGTTCACTTACAATTAGTGCCTTTCTTATTGTTATCCAAACAAGTTTTTGTGGTAACAATTTTCTTGTAAGAAAAAAAAGAGAGAAATGAATAGGTTATTAATTTTACAATAACAATAATAAAAACAAAATCATAAGCAACACTAGAAAAACATAAGCATAGTTGAATTTCTCATTTCAGCGATTTTCTTTTAATTTTTTTGAGAAGCAATAATTGATAAAAATATAACTTTTATAAGAAGCATAATCAATTTTAAATCAATAGAGTTATAACCATGTAAAACTTGTTTTGTGATTCTAAAGTATTTTTTTGAACCGTGTTGTGTAAAAATTCAATTTATTTTATTAAAAATTAATTTTTTATATGTTTTGAATTATTTTGATGCGGTGATTTTAAAAATAATTTTTAAAAAATAAAAAATATTTTAATATACTTCAGTATTAAAAATACTTTTTATAAAAAGAAAAACCTTCCGATAAAAACCAAACATCCGAAACTCTTAGGAAAGAATACTATTTTGGATTTGATTAAAAGAAGTTAAAGGAGGAACCTTCCGATGAAAACCAAACATCCGAAACTCTTTTAGGTTCATTCAGTTCTTGTCCTTATTAGTTCGTCAATTCCCCACCCTCTTTGTAGCTTGACACATCAGGCTAGACTTATCATCCGAAACTCTTTCATCAGCCATCGTAATTCTTTTTTTTTTCTTTTTTTTTTTATAGTTTAACCGTTATTGTGATTTAAGAAAAGCACTTTTATATATTAAATCAAAATCATTCTCAATCTAGTTTTAGTTGATATATATATACACAGCCAAACTGATATTTTTTATTTTTTAAAAATTATTTTTGATATTAATGTATTAAAATAAACTAAAAAATATTAATTTAAAATAAAAAAATTAAAAATATTTTTATAACACGAAAATAAATGGATATCTCGATAACTTAAAGGCTAATTAACCCGGATTCAAGTACAGTAGAACCAACTTTGGAGTCCACTGTCTGTCCATTTCTGTCATTTTACTGAAAGTGATCAGAATTGAAGCAAAGTGGCAAGACGACGTGGCAACAACGATAAGATAAGCACGAGGAAAGACGAAACTGATTGTGCCATTTCTGTGGAGGCAACGAGTGAACTGACGATTTGGTCGTGATTTGCACGAGGCATTGCGTGCCCCTTTGACGACAAAAGTAGTGCCAGAATAAAAAAAAATATATTCTGTCCGGTTCTTTTCTTGAGCAGGCATGGCATGGCATGGCATTTAACTTTGCTTAAGTGGCTGTTGGTGTTTTTTAAATAATTTTTTGTATTAAAATATATATTAATGATATTTTTTTTATTTTTTAAAAATTATTTTTGACATCATCACATCAAAACAATTCAAAACATTTAAACTATATTAAATTTTAATAAAAAAAAATTTTCAAAATTTTTGGGAACGCAGCCGCAACCGCGTTCCCAAACGAGTCCTCAATCTCCATTGTTCCTGTTCAATGATGTTCGTTTTTTATTATTATTATTATTATTAATCAATGCGCGGGTCCATTCTAAAAAACTTATTTAATCTTATAATTATAAAAAATAAATATTGTTCAAAATTTTAAAAATTAAAAATTCTTGGGTAAGAAAAATATTCTTAAAATTATTTGTTAATAAATATTGTTAAATAATTATCAAAATTCAAATGGTTTAAACTCAATAGAAAAATTATATTTTTTTAGTCAGGACTCCCCTTATCTTTTATTCATTTGTTTCTTTTTTATTTTGATAAAAATATATATATTTTTATCAAAAATATATTTTTTCAAATAAAAAATTATCATGATCTCTTAACAAACCAAAATAATGTTTTGATTATTTTCAAAAGCAAAATAAAAAATAATAATTAATTTGAGAAAGTGATATAAAAAATTATAAAATATAAATATTTTATTTTTATTGAATATTTATGAACAAATGTTTTGATATACCACTATCATGATTAATAATTTCATTTAAAGATAATTTCATTATAAAATTAAATAAATACATAAATAAAAAGTTGCAAGATCTAAAAAAGACAAGGTGCTGTAGGGCATGTGTCCTCAGACTTGTGCCTTTGGCCTCTTAAACGAACCTAGGAGCGTCCATTTTTTTATTTATTTTTATTTAAACTGAAGTCAGCCTAGCTATAATTTTTTAACATATGTGATGACACATCTTCCACCTGTGAAAATTATATGTCGTCCATTGAAACAAATTTTGGGCACCCTTGGTGGCGCAAAAAAAAAAAAAAAAAAGAAAGAAAAAAGAAAAACAATGTAGCGGTGATTTAGTATGTGAAAATCCAAGTAATTTTAATTTAAAAACACCACAAAAACATTACATAAAACTAAAGAAACTCATTTTAAACTTGAAAATACCTTGTGATTGATCTAATAAAATTGAATAAAAAAAATTGACTCGAAATAAAATTGAATAAAAAAAATATTTTTAAATTTAGATCAACTTTTTTTAGCATGATTAAAGATAAAATCATGTCCATTTAACTCTTTTTCTATAAAAAACACACTAAAATTAGATTTTTTTATAGTTGAAACGTGATCGATCAAAACTTTTTTTTATTTTTATATTTTTAGTATGTTTTTCTCTTATCTTTCAATATTCAAGAATTAAAATGTAATAAAAATAAAGTTTAAAGAAATATAAATTTTTAAAACTATAATGACAAAATATGTAAAAACTTTAAAATTGAGGTGACATATCATAACATAACTTGCCTAAATTTTGCTCCATGAATTAACACAATGAAAGGGGAGAGAGGCTACGATGCTTAACTAACAAACATCTCAAATATTTTAGTTTCTTTGTTAATTTAACAACTCTGTAATAAATGAATTATCAAAAAAGAAAAATGATAAAAAAATCTTTATTTAGTAGAAGATATTGACTATTGGATTTGTTTTCGAGTCCAAGTAAACTAGAGAGAGATAAGAAATTTATTATTTTTCAAATCTTTTGATGAAGATTTTGTTTCTAAACAGAACAATATTTAGATCAATTTTGTTGATTGATTGTTGGATGTTTGATTAATGTACTACATGTTAATTTTTTTCTTCCTTCTACTAAGAAAATATTATAATTATAAACTAAATCTTGAGTAAAGACAAGTAGTAATCTCACATATCAAACGAGTGTGGAAGTCTTAACTTGACTTTATTTGTATATTTAGAACTCTCTAAATTGAATTCAATTCATAAGTTTGGATAGAAACTATTATGAGTGTCAAGAATTGATTTTCAAATGAAATTCAATTTCTAAAAATGATATAAAAGTAAATAAGAGGTCAACCCTCTGATTTGCTACACTAAATATGAGAAATTAATGTTAAAAATTAGCTTTCTTAAAATACCCATTTACCCATCTTTTTTTTAGATCTTTGAAATAATAAGATGAGGGTGATGAGGGTAATATAAAAAATAAAATAAATTAAATTCTATCTTTTAAAAACATATGAATTCAACTTAATTTTCAATTGAATTCAAATATAACAGAGAATTTGTTCCAAATAGTCTCTTATGCATTCAAATTTTATTTTTTTAAGCATCCATAACTAACGTTTAGATATATAGCATATCTTGAAAATTTGGTGTCATTGATAGATTTTTAACATGTATCAAACCTTGTAATTTTATATTCATATATAAAGATTTATTTTTTTTCAATTTTGAAAAACTATCCATGAAGAGTTGAGATAAGTAGCATTGAAACACCATTAATGACTAGAACATTATAAAAAGGCCTAAGGCACAAAAGGTCATTGAAAAATAATTCAAATCAGAAGTGACAACCTTTTATTTAGATATTCACTAAGGTAAGATGTTATGTAATTTAGTATGATTATAGAAGACAATGTGGAGCTTTACATATAAAGTTTTAATTACTATTTTGATGCATGCTAGTTTATTATATCTAAACAAAACATGAAACTTTTAGACATTCATTATCTATGAAAAGAAAATCTTACCAAAGAGCATCATATGAAACTAGTAAAAAGAAAAAAAAAAATAAAGAAGAGTTTTATAGCATAATTGAATACTTAGAAGTATTTATATAATATTTTAAAAATAATTTTAACAAATCCTTTAGATTACCTAAACATAGAGCTATAGTGTTAGAAATATTGCAATATATATTGGATATGTTAATAAGATAAATTAAAGAGAAAAGTTTAAAGGAAAGCTAGTGTTGAAAATATTCCTAGAAAGCCTTATTGGCTAAGCAAGTTAGAAAAAGAATTATATAATTCAAATATTTTAGACTTTGCTTTTGATTCATCACAATTTACACTAAATTTTCAAGATACATGCGAAAAATTTATAGTTCAATGACTAAAGTGTAATAAAGACATGACACATTGCATGTATACAACAATATTTTATCACTGTATCATGATCCTACATTATAATAACTTGTATGAATAAGAGTAAAAATGAGTGGGTGGTCTCTGTTGTCATAACCCATTTTTAGGTTATTTCTCAAATGTGTTTCATTCACTGTGCATTAAAAAAAAAACCAAAACAGTGTCATTTTGAATGACACTGTTCTCCTTCTTCCCCTGGACACGCAGAAGCACTCTTTTTCTCCCCACTTGCCCAAACTCTAACACAACCCACACCCCTTACCTGCCACCAGGATGAAGATTGGGTAGGGAAGCCATACCATGCGGGCGGCTGAGGCGACTGTACAGAGGCTGCCCTAGCCATCTTACCCTGTCTCCATGATTGGACAGAGGTAGGGTAGCTCCCATTTCCCATGTTCTATAAATACCCCGCTCAACAGGCCGAGCAAGGGGGGAGAAAAATCTGGAGGAACAAACGATGAGTTTTTAGGGGGACGAACGATAGATAGTGAGGGGGGAACATTTTGAGATGAACAGAGAGGGGGGAAGATTTTGGGAGAAGGAATAAGATAGTTGAAAATAGAGACAAACAAAGAAAAAAAACAGAGAAGGGAAGAAGAAAAAAGAAGAAACAAAGAAGAAAGAACAAAAAAAAGACAGAAATGAGAGAAGAGAAAGAAAACAGAACAACAAAAAAAAACAGATGCTGGTGTCTGTATAGAGAAAGGGGCAGAACTGCCACCTGGAACCAGCAGCAACCTCCGCAAACCACCACATCGCCGCAAGCTGCACCGCCGTCTACGCCAGATAACCTTCTTTCACCGTCACCCCACTTCTTCCTCGCTTGTAGCGAGGTTGCTGCATGCACAATGATAATTCATTCTGCATGCAGCATAAATAGTTAGGCTGATCGCGACCTAGTTTCTTTTGGGTCAAGTGTTGGCCCAACTTGTGTTTTGGGTCCAGTCTCGGCCTAGTTTATTTGGGTCGAGTCTTGGCCCAGTTTTTGTTTTGGGCCGATCTCGGCCCAACTTATTTGGGTCGAGTCTCGACCTAGCTTGTGTTTTGGGGCCTGTCTCAACCCAACTTTTCTTTAGGGCCCGTTTGGACCCAATTAATTTTGGGTCCGGACATGCGGACCATTTTTTGTTGGGGATGGTTTGGACCCAATTCATTTTGGGTCCAGGTGCGACCCAACTCTCTTATGGGTCCGGTCTGGACCTAGTTCCTCTCTAGGCCAGTCTATGCCCTAAATTTGGGCCTAGCTAAGGTAGACTCAACCCACAGGATTGGGCTGGGCCCAAACCTAGTATATTATATTATATAATATTTTTTTTAAATTAAAAAATCAACAAATTCCAAAAACCATTTTATAAAAATATGTGATTTTATCACAAGTTTTCCTACCATTTTTTATTAATATCAATTTTTATTTTTATACTTTAAAGATACAAATCCGGTATTAAAATACCCGGTTTTCGTCAAAACATTGCAAAAATTACACAAAAAACGATATCTTGTTTTCTTGCATACGACTAAGTATTTTAAAAAAAAATCATATTTTCATTCAACAAAAATTTAAAAATATGTGTTAGCATGCATTTTGGCTTTAATAACCATTTTATTAAAGCCATGAGAACTGGGTTAATATTTCAAAAATACCCAAAAAATATTTTGTTTTCTTTTAGTATTTGAGATTACGAATTTATATGTAAAATATATTTTCGATAAAAAAAGGTAATTCTTTTGTTGACATTAGAACGGTTAGGTTTTACCCTACAAGATAAGAATCTCTTCATTAAGGAGAGCTTTTCTCAAACCATAGACAGATCAACAAATAGAAAATATGAAAAATGCCTTAAATTTTATTAGACAATCAAACAATGCAGCTTATCTTAGGTAGGATGTATTTGGGGTATTAATACTTTTCCTTTACGCAATCAGTCCCTGTACTCGATCTCTAAGACCAGCTAGGGTTTCTAGTGACCAAAATACTAGTTGACGACTTCCATTCCGTCTATACACTGACAAAAAACAAGGAATCCTTTTCTCCCCTATTTTCTTGATTTTTCCAGGATACCAAAACCTAAGAGTGGACGATCGCCGTGACGTTGCACACGTGCGACAGCTGTCAAAACCACAATAAATAATTCTGACTTTTCTCACTTTTTAAGGAGTTGATTTTTGTAACACGGTAGTAAAATCTAGGTTGAACCCAAAGAGAAATTATTCTAATTCTTCTAACAAGAAACTAAAATAAAGATTGGGGATTAATAAAGAAACTAAAAAAAATTAAACTTCTAAAAAAAATGTAAAAGATAATTTAGTGTTATATGCTCGGTTGAAAAAGATTGTCCATTCAACAAATTAGATTGATCATCATAGTAAAATAAGTATTCTTTTAATTCAAGCAAATACTTAAATTTCTTTAAGCAAGGAAGACAAAAAAAGATTAAATTAATTAGAAAAAATCCACTAATTCATTCCTTAACATCAATTGAATTAAACATTGAAAATAAATTTTTATATTCGGTGACAAAAGCTTTAAGAGCGAAAAACGATAAAGTATTTCAAGCTATCGTTAAAAAGTTTAATGATTTTTACCTATCTTATTCTTTTAACCTGAAAGTTAAATGAACCTAATTCATTTATTTTGCCCCTTTTTTGTTCCAAATCAACAATTATGTATTGAAAAATTCATAAAAAGAAAATTATACTTACCGCAGAAACCATTCAAAAAGCTTGAATGAAAACAATACATTATGTACCAAATTAGGCAAAATAAGTACTTGAATGTCTAGAAATAAAATTGAAAATATCTCTTCTCACAACCTAAAACAATAATGGAACGTAACTACTCTGATCTGAAAGCCAAATTTTAGTTCATAGCTGTTGGAAAATTGACAAAAAAAAGAGGAGAAACAAAGCGGTGCAAAAAAGAAAAAGAAGAAAAGGAGCTATTTCTACCGTGATTTGCTTCCTTTATTCCCTCCCCTAGCTGCTGTCTTTCGTTAAGATTCTTCTCCTAATTAGGAGTCCTTAATGTTACTTAATTTGTGTTGAAAACTAACTTTCTTGTTGTCATAACTCTACTATAATTTAAACCTTCTACAACTTAGACTTTGTTTCTGACTTGGATTTTGACAATATTCTACCATCCTAACTATATTCTTTTATTCACGACATGTTAGAGGCTTGATCTGTACCTTTCTTGGATCCTAAGACCCACCATTTCTATGGCAGACTCTCAACCTTAATGAGTTACTTGACACCTATAAAAAAAACATTCACGTCAATAAAGTCCTTAAACATTGCTGATTCTTCTAAAATAATCCTTAATATGCTAATTTATGATTAAAATATAGTGAAAAAAGCATATCATAAAAGGAATAAAAATATATTTATTTTATGCTTATCAAATTCCTTAACACTTAAATTTTTGCGTGACCTCGGCAAAACTCCTTTACATCATTAACAAGAACAATTAGAATTTTTTTAAAGAATCATAACATATCATGAATAATGTTCGAACTTCTAAAAGTTGCTTCATCAAGTATTTTTCTTTGAACATAGAATAAACAAATACGTAGTTCTCACAGAAAAAATTCCTACACTTTCAAGTGTTTGAAAGATGTGTTTCACTCAAATTCATTCCACAAAAAATACTCTATTATAAGCTTGCCTTTCTTCCCACTCTGCACCATTTATTTACGTGCATGTCATAAATAAAAAAGATCTTTTTAAGAGTTGTAATGAAGCTTGGGTTTCAGTTTAATGATACTTTTGGTATGGTTATTCATAATCATTAAAGTTAATGGAGCGACACATTCTCCCATATTTATTTCCTTCTCCATATTCTGCGACCAAGTGCGCTTTTCAAATTAGAGCACTTGTGGATAAGGAAAGCTCCTAGCATTAGATGATAAGTGGTCCTTTTATTCAAATCAATACAGGTCAATTAGAAACCTTGCGTAAAGCCTTCAACCTGATATAAAAGTTTTATAAACATGTTTTTTTTACTCTTCATGTTCTTTGTATAATTTTAGTAATCAACCTTGTTCTTTTTATCGTAATAATGTTGGTACACTATTATTCACATAGGGGATAATTAACCAAGCAAACTAACCATTCATATTTTATAAAATCAGAGAGAATAATAGGAACATGGATGATTTTCAAAACTAATTGTGCTCTTATGGCATGACACTCCATCATCTTCATGATTTGGGTAAGGTAGTGTTTCTAGGGTTAAAGTTTGAATTATCGATTTCCACAAAAAAAAAAGTCTATGACTCAAAAGGTTTTTGCAACAGGAAATATTGTTTCAAAGGTAGACTAATAAGCTAAATGAGTTTTTTCTAAAAACAAATATTGCCTTAATCATCTTTATGTATACATGTAAAAAATGGTTTTAAAGAGAACATTGCAAGTTCTAAAAAGAATGTTTGATGGAATAAAATCTCATAAAAATCAAATTATAGAGACCAATGTAGATGTTTTGGTCCTAAGGCTTAAAGTCTTAATGTGACTTATTTCTACCAAATCTAGTTATTCTATTTTCAAAAATCAGAACTTGATTTCACATTCTTTAAGAAGCAAGATTATCATTCAATCATGTTTTAACTTCTTTCATGAATCCCACTGTATATTGTTAATGACATTAGTCTCACTGAAAAGAAAAAATAACATGCTCAATTATTCACTGAAACTTTTATGGTATGCAAAAAAAAGAAAAAAATTTCAATTCCCCATACATTTAGCTTGAACATTGTCCCTAATGTTTAAGTCATTAAAGAAAAAGTAAAGGTGAAGGAAAACTCCCCTGATTTTGCGTTGATGACATGCTGGGAGTTCATAATTTTAGCATCCACAATAGCAAGTTTCACACTATTTAGAATGTATTGTGTTTTTTCTATACCATACTAGATTCGGCTGCTGCATTTGCTGTTGTGATGTTGTGTTCTGCTAAGGATTTGTGTAGTATGACAGAGCAAGTAAATTGTGCAGGAACCAGGTGCTATCAAGGGTGCTGGAAAAGGGGATTTCATTGCTGGGAGCTATACAAAAGGCAAGGTAGTAAGTAAAATGTGATGTTAAAAAAAGTAAAAAAAAAATATAGAAAAGAGAATTCTTTGTCTTTGCATTTTTGTGTGTGGATTGTTTCCACGTTGGGTTACCTCCCTAAAACGCCTTTCTTTATTATCTTTGGCTAGATAAAGTTGTCTTCGCTTCATGCATCCTTATAGGTGCGATTTACCTACCTGCAATAGAAGCTCTACTCGTGCTCCCTTACTGCTATTGTTGCACCATACCTGTGGTTCCTCTTGTAAATCACAGGTTTATCTCATAAATTTTCCTCAATCAAGGATGTGTTTTATAATAATTATATCAACAACCAATAAGTCTTTCTTTCAGTCATTTCTTAATATTTAAACTGTTACTGTTCGATATCTCCTCAGATTTTTAAGTATATCTAGAGTTATAGAACTCTATTTTAAGTGAGATTGGTCTCATTAGAAAGCTAAGACACAAGGCTACAAGTTCATTAAAGGAAGGAGAACCTAGTTCTGCCTCTAAGAGAGTCAAAATTACTCATCAACAAACATTGGATTGTTACTGTTTTGATATTGAACTGTTACTGTCCGACCTCTCCTCAGATGTCTAACTATATATAGAGTTATAGAGCTACATTTTAAGCGAGAATGGTCTCATTAGAAAGTTAAGACACGAGGCTACAAGTTCTTTGAAGGAAGGAGAACCCAGTTTGCCTCTAAGACAGTCAAAATTGCTCATCAACCAACATTGGACTGTTACTGTCCAACCATTACTGTCTTGATATTGAACTGTTATTGTCCAACCTCTACTTAGATTTGTAACTATATTTAGAGTTATAGAACTCCATTTCAAGCGAGATTGGTCTCGTTGGAAAGTTAAGACACGAGGCTACATGTTTTCTGAAGGAAGGAGAATTAAGTTTTGCCTTTAAGACAATCAAAATTGCTCATCAACAAACATTAGACTGTTACTGTCCAATTGTTACTGTCTTGATATTGAACTGTTACTGTCCGACCTTTTCTCAGATTGTTAACTATATCTAGAGTAATAGAACTCCATTTTAAGCAAGATTGGTCTTATTGGAAAGCTAAAACACGAGGCTACAAGTTCTCTGAAGGAAGGAAAACCTAGTTCTGTCTCTAAGACAGTCAAAATTACTCATTAACAAACATTGGACTATTACAGTCTAACTGTTACTGTCTTGATATTAAACTGTTACTGTCCGACCTCTCCTAAGATTTTTAACTATATCTAGATTTATAGAACTCCATTTCAAGCAGGATTGGTTTTGTTGGAAAGCTAAGACACGAGGCTACAAGTTCTCTGAAGGAAGGAGAACCTAGTTCTGCCTCTAAGACAACCAAAATTCCTTATTAACTAACAATACCTACTGCCCAACAGGGTCTGTCATGACCCAATCTCGATTGGTGACCCATAGCTGGAGTTCTATAACCCCAAATTAAGCAAGACCAATTTTCTTAGTTAGTCAATATACAAGCATCAATTCATAATCGACTTTGAAACGACTCATAAGATCATGTTTAGAACACCTTACCCAGTAAGAATCAAGGTTTCTATCTTCAACTCCCTACTTTTCTTTCAAATGATAGCCGACCCTTCCTTTTTCTTTTCTTGTTCAAATTTTCTTGTTAATCCCTTGCCCACCAGTGTTTATTCTACCTATAACCCTTAATCTTGGATGGGTTCTTGAAATTTTGGTGTTTCTCTCTTGATTTGTAAAAATGGATTCAAAAACTCCCTCTTTTCTTTCTTTAAGATTTCTGCAGATTTTTTTGGTGAGAAGATGAGTATTTATGCTCTATAATTATACTCATTTGCATTTAAGCCTCATTTTCTTTAAGTGTCATTTTTGCCCCTACATCTTTTTTTCTACTTATAATTAAGTTATACCTCTTTTCTTTTCTTTTCTTATAATTTCACCCTACAACTTTTTAGTTTAGTTTATTTAATTTAATTTAATCAGCCTTGATTTTTTTCCCGGGGTTTACACAAGCATTAATATGGACAGAAAGGACCTGTATATGGATAGGGCTTGTGTTAGAGTCTGGAAGTCTAACACTTTTGAGGGCATTTTGTTCATGAGGTAAACTACAGTAACAACAACTTTGTTCTAAAGATAATGAGGCACATTCGCACCAATAAAAAGTGCCTTAGTGATCTCTAGAATATGCCTATTTTTCTATTCTGCAATACCATTATGTTGAGGTGTTTGAACACATGAATTTTCATGAAGTAAACCATGCGTTTGGAAATACTAGTGAAAGAGTTGATTATCATATTCCCTAATATTAGCTATGCGGAGAATTTGAATCTTACATGCAAATTGAGTTTGAACCATGGCATGAAACATCTTAAACAAACTGAATACCTCATCTTTATTTTTCATCAAATAAAGCTAAGTCATACGAGTACAATCATCAATAAAAGTAACAAACCAACAAATATCATATAAGGTAGAAACTAGTGAAGGTCCCCAAACATCTTAGTGGATCATAATAAATGATGTAGTACTTTTTTGAGAGCTAAATGGATATGAAATCCGATAACTTAATGATAGATGTCCTAATCGGGCATGCTATAACCAAATATCCTTTTGTAGGGCATCTGACAATCCTTGCATATTGTTTGCTTTACCAATACTTATGTCGTCAACATAGTAGAGCCTCCCTCTTTTAGTTCCACGACCAATGATCTCATTGGTGAGAATATCTTGAAAAATACAAAAAAGTTTGATACATCAACACACAACATTATAATTTTACAGTGACTTGTCCAACTGACATTAGCTTGTTTGATAATGATGGAACAAGTAATGTGTTAGACAATGAGATAAATGGAGAGACGACAATTGTTCCAGTTCTTGTAACCAGATAAGTAAAACATTAGCAATAGCAATACATGAGTGTTTGGGTTCTAAAGTGACAATTAAATCTTTCTCATCATATGTCATGTGATATGTGGTTCCTGAATTAATGATCTAATCACTACAATTATTGTGATTTGTACTAAGAAGAGCCAAAACACAATTATCTGAATCACTAAGAGTAGATGGTCCTCCAAATAAAGGATTTGGGGAATCAACCATTAGCCTAGTAACAGGTTCAGATTCAATGTTCACTAAAGCTATTTGACCTAGCCTATTACTTTTTTCATTATGTTTCTTGATTTTTAAATTCTTCCACCAGTCTGAATACCCATATATTTTAAAGCATATGTCATGGGTATGTTTGAAATTACCATAGCGAGTGTACCCGATCCGGGCCTTGGGTTGGTTATTGGTCCATGAATTGTTTTTATTCGGTCTATAAATGGGTTGTCACATGGAGATGGCTGTTAATAAATAGACAAGAACTCTCTGGCCTGAATAAAAAAAAATTCAAATGTTTAATTTTCAGCCCACCCATATTTTCTCCCCTCAACCCATCTCCTATTAACCCGTCAGTCCTCTTTCATGCATTAATCCCACCCTCTCAAAATTGGTAAGGCATATCAGATAAGTGGTGCCCCCTCTTCGCGCTATTAGGCTCATTCCAACATGTCTTAGCATGACAGATTGTCTGGAATATTCCTTTTTGACCAGAGCCTACGCTTACTCCATCGTAAGTAGTGTTTGTTGCTGAAAGATGTCTACTTTTACACTATTCAGGCGGTTGTCCAACCTATCTAAGAAGGTATACTCCCTATCTTCTTGCTGAATAGTGTTGAATTATTATATGTCATGCTCACACACCATATGATTAGGCTTGTGAAAATCAATTTCTCTCAACAACCCTTGGAGGCTATTCTAGTAGCTTTCTATGGTTCCTCAATTTTGTTTTAATTGTGTGATTTTTCTCTTCAATTTATAGACTTGAGATATGTCTAAACCATCAAAATAAGTAGTGGCAATAGAGTCCCATATTGATTTGGTAGTAGGAAATTTGATAACATTGCCGATCATATGGGGTTCTACATAATTGATCAACCAACTCTTAACAATTAAGTTTTCCATTCTCCATCCTTTAAAAGTTGGGTTTATAGGTGCTGGTTGGGGTAAATCCCCATTGATATAACCCAATTTATCTTTCTCAGAGATGTACATCTCCATAATTTTAGATCATAAAGTATAGTTGGTATCGTTTAGTTTGGTACCAATCTAGGCACTAGAGTAATCTAGTGTTTGAGTCTGTATTTTGTGAAGGATTTGGTCCAGTTTTTAGATAATATTGTCTAGGGTTTCTAGTGTGTCTATGATCTCCATTACAGAAAGGTTTGGGATATTTCTAGGGTTTATAGCAGGATCTTTGCTTTGATACCATGTAGAACAGATCAATGAGGCTCAAAGGCTTAGTCTTTTCATTGATTCATTGCATGATTATATACAATAACATTTAGTATGTGAGATTTTTCACACTACTGTTTAGAAATTAATACAATTAGAATCTCTTAAATATAGAAAACATTATTTTTCAGCTCATGTAATTAACACTTTGTACACTTTTTTTCATATCACATTTGAAGTATTTTTGCATAAAAAGACTCGAATTGTTTGTGAGAGCAACATGATCTTTGAATTTGCTATCAATCTAGGTGAATTTGTTCCCTAAAAGCCTTGTATCGAGTTGAGCACCATTTGAAGTTGAAGACATGAATTTCCAAAAAATATATTAACAATAGAAAAGGCTGAAGACATAGATTTTTCACACTACTATTTAAAAATTAATACAATTAGAATCTCCTAAATATAGTAAATATTATTTTACAGTTCATTTATTTAACACTTTGTACACTTTTTTTCATATCACATTTGAAGTATTTTTACATAAAAGGACTCGAATGGTTTGTGAGAGCAACATGATCTTTGAATTTGCTATCAATCTAGGTGAATTTGTTCCCTAAAAGCCTTGTATCGAGTTGAACATAATTTGAAGCTGAAGACATGAATTTCCAAAAATATATTAACAATAGAAAAGGCCGAAGACATAGATTTTTCACACTACTGTTTAGAAATTAATACAATTAGAATCTCCTAAATATAGTAAACATTATTTTACAGCTCATTTATTTAACACTTTGTATACTTTTTTTCATATCACATTTGAAGTATTTTTGCATAAAAGGACTCGAATGGTTTGTGAGAGCAACATGATCTTTGAATTTGCTATCAATCTAGGTGAATTTGTTCTCTAAAAGCCTTGTATCGAGTTGAGCATAATTTGAAGCTGATGACATGAATTTCCAAAAAATATATTAACAATATCAAAAGGTCGAAGACATAGATTTTTCACACTACTTTTAAAAATTAATACAATTAGAATTTTGTAAATATAGTAAATATTATTTTAAAGCTCATGTAATTAACACTTTTTACACTTTTTTTCATATCACATTTGAAGTATTTTTGCATAAAAGGACTCGAATGGTTTGTGAGAGTAACATGATCTTTGAATTTGCTATCAATCTAGGTGAATTTGTTCCCTAAAAGCCTTACATCGAGTTGAGTATATTTTGAAGCTGATTACATGAATTTTCAAAAAATATATTAACAATATCAAAAGGTCAAATACATAAATTTTTCACACTACTTTTAGAAATTAATACAATTAGAATTTTGTAAATATAGTAAATATTATTTTACAGCTCATATAATTAACACTTTTTATACTTTTTTTCATATTACATTTGAAGTATTTTTGCATAAAAAAACTTTAATGATTTGAATGGTTTGTAAAAGCAACATAATCTTTGAATTTGCTATCAATTTAAGTGAATTCATTCCTAAAAGCAAGCTGAATACATGAATTTTCAATAAAAAATATTAACAATAGAAAAGATCGAAGACATGCATTTCATTCGTCCTGTCATCAAAAAATGACAATCCCTGTATAAGACATCATTACAATCGAATCTCAAGGGGCAAAAAGTTTCCTGATTTTGCCAATAAATCTCCGGCACACGGGGCAGACCTTGTTTTCGCTGTTAAAAATCCTGCAATGCATTCATTCATGGGTGAGTTCCATATCTAATAACTCTAACGTGCCAGATTTCTGATAGCTCTACGAATAAACGCGCATACCTCTGAGCACAGACATAGCAGGTAGCACAGTGGCCACAAGGAACATAGAAACAATTCCGTTCCTCATCGTAGCATATTACACATATTTTTCCATCATATAATTCCTCCGAAGAACCGTTCTTGCCGTCGCTGCTGCTGCTGCTGCTGCTGCTACTGCAATTTCCTGACTCTAAATCTTTGTTACATGTCCCGTATGAGAATAATAAGGACAGTGCTTTTCTTGGCAATAGTTGGTCAGTCTCCGTTGCTCTTATTTCAACTTCGTTCCCCTCTTCAGAATAAGTCATATATCTCACAATTATGAGAACAAAAATCAAGATAAACGCTGCATCATTGAAAAAAGAAGAAGACGATGTTGGTCTGGGCAATGTTATATACTGAACACCAAACTGATAGGAGGAGTGAGCTTTTAATATTGTTTGAAAAAGAATTTAGCCTCGGTTGCCGTGAAAGCTGACCCGAGAATATTTTATTGTTGAATAAAAATAATGTGACATTTTACCATATAATATACAGTGGATTGTGAGCAACTTACCTAAAATGGAAACATACGCAACTAAACGAGCCAAGAGAGAAATCGCCGGGTAACAACCAAGCGAATGACCCTGTAAATATTAAAGCAAAATCACCATCAAATTATAGATGCGAATAATATTGTAAATACATACGAGTTAATTATAATTTATCAAGACTAATTAGCCAGTCCCAGTAGTAATAAAAATAACTAAATAGCCCTTGACCAGCCTGACCGTACATCCTCAATTTAGCCGTTTTGTTTTCCCAAAAATATATTCTTTCCTAATTAAAAACTCTCTTTCGCACCTACTTCGCTTTCATCTCTTTATTTCTCAAAACATAAATAAATAAATAAATTGAAAAAGAAGAAGATATTGAACACCAAGACAACATTATAAATAGATTTGAAGTCATAGGAATAAATTATATAGTTTTTGAAACAAAATAGGTAACGACTTACTGTTTTAGTCCATGTTAGGTTAATTCTTGTGGCTAAATTAACAGAATGGGATTTTGCAAGGTCTGCCATGGAGTACATTGCCTATGCTTCTTTCCTCTCCGCTGTCTTTATTCTGTGTTCTTCAAGTTTCAACATGTATCTAGCTAGAGAAGCAAAAATGAGAATTTGGAGCCTTGAGAAATCATAAAAATGAAAGTAAAATATAAGACGTAAATTAACTACACATATAATAAGCTTCCACTTCACCTGTAGAGACCTTGAAATCAATCTTCCACGTTCAATTCCAGCTTCTCCATCACTAATTTCACGAGGACTGCTACAAAAGAGGATCCTTCATATAACATGC
>Ga0325405_1001403_pt1 | contig 24457 bp, 13 predicted proteins | sample PopdelMetagenome_21_FD_205663 | JGI IMG/M metagenome (GOLD analysis project Ga0325405, IMG submission 205663) | Populus deltoides microbial communities from Bellville, Georgia, United States - Xylem-Control-R2 | ecosystem: Host-associated > Plants > Phyllosphere > Stem > Wood/Secondary xylem...
TATGCCATCAATGAGAAGCCATGGTTAGTTGTCCAATGAACATGATATCCGATCCTTAGAAATAGTGCTTGATGTGAAATGGGCAGGCATGATCTGAATTTGCCAAGTGAGATGCTGGAAATCTGCATTGGATTAGAGATAACCATCTTTCACGATGCTTGTTCTTTCAAAGTTGTTTGACGTACTTGCTGCTGTATAAAATGGAATCCTTACGAGTAGAGGTGATCATTTTTTTAAAAAAAGTAGAGACCTGTGTGCTGATTGACAACGGACTTGGTGGCTAATGGCTTTTATTCAGCTAGCTCTGAAGTGGCTGAGGGAAAAAAAATAAAAAGAAGACCTCAACTGGGACGGGAGTAAAGGTCAATACAGCTAATTTTCGAGTTAAATAACTAATTACTAACAACAATGGTTACCTGCAAGAATATATGCACCTTGTTTCGTGACCGTCGCCAGAAAACAAAAGGTCTACCAAAGGCCATTTAAGAAAGAGTAAACTATCTAGGTGGTGGCTCAGTGGTAAGAGCTTGGGATCAAAAGGTTTGCTTCTTTTATGGTCTCAAGTTCAAGCCCTATGGTTGCTCGTATGATGGCCACTGGAAGCTTACATGGTCATTAACTTCAGAGCCCGTGAGATTAATTGAGGTACACGCAAGCTGACTCAGACACTCACGTTAAATAAAACAAAAAAGAGAGTAGATGGATGTCTAAGAACCAACTACTCCAACCACTAAGTTCCCAATAAGCGACATCAAGAACGAGGACCACAGTGGAACAACTACAAAATGACCAGATCCCATTGGCTTAAGTGTTGCACAATACGTTTTCGGAAGAAAATTTTGGCTCAAGAACATTCCTTTTCCCCCGTATTTACACTTCCTCTTCAGGATGGGCGCAAGGAAATCACTTTGATTATATGTTATTTCATTGTCATTGACCATTTCAAGTCTCTTTAAAAATATCTCAGCTCCAGCCTTTCCATTCTATACCATTTCTTTCGCCATCTCGCCAACTCGTGCCACAAGTCAATCAACTGCACCGATTTTTCTTGGTCATCATCAACTTGCACATATTAGGGGCTAAGATTGTTAATGGGGTTCTGAAGGAGATAAAAGAGCAACATGTAAAGACCAGTGATCTTTGATTATTACTGTATCCGCTCACTCACTTTCCAATCTCCACCCTGCCTACTGTTTTTGCAACCGCCATGATCTCTATGCCACCGTTTCACTTGCTCTGTACCCTGATAGGGTTGTTGCTTCTTCCCTTGCATATAAATTCAGCTGATCCAGATCCACTTCAGGACTTCTGTGTTGCAGACTTGAAAGCCCCCCTGTCTGTAAATGGCTTCCCTTGTAAACCTGAGGCAAAAGTAACTTCAGATGATTTTTTCTTTGATGGGTTAAGCGAAGAGGGAAACACAACAAACATATTTGGCTGGTCTGTGACTGCAGCAAATGTCCTTGCCTTTCCTGGCCTCAATTCTCTTGGAATTTCCATGAACCGAGTAGACTTTGCCCCCGGCGGACTGAACCCACCTCACTCACATCCTCGTGCAACTGAGACTGGTGTGGTCATTGAAGGGAAGCTACTTGTAGGATTTGTGACAACTAGCAATGTGTTTCATTCCAAAGTATTGACTGTTGGGCAGATGTTTGTTGTTCCTAGGGGTCTTGTTCACTTTCAGCTAAATGTTGGGGAAAGGAAGGCCCTCCTTTTCACAGCTTTCAACAGTCACTTGCCTGGGTCAGCCGTCGTCCCAACAACTCTCTTTGCTTCAAGACCTTCAATTCCCGATGATGTGTTAACCAAGGCCTTCCAAGTAGGAAATGATGTAATCGACAACATAAAATCCAAGTTTAGTTCTTGAGCGTTCTCGCATATCCTCGGTAGATTTACAAGGTGATCCTTGTGCTTACCAAATTATCAGATTGAGGTTATTGTTCCCATGTTCTGTTAATCCTTATTACCTTCTTTGTTTCTTTCACTTGTCCTTCCAATTTTCGTTTTTCCTTCTGCTAGGTTTTGGAGTAATAACAAAAACATGTGAGGCATTTGCATATCAGTTTTCCTTCGCCACAATCACCCAATTCAAAACATGGATTTTGCACCTTAACAAGCATACTCCGACAACAAGGTAGAAGAGTTATAAATTAGAAGCACAATCCTTTTGGTACAGTTATCTGAACTGAACTCGCTCTAGGAGATTCCGTTTAGATACACATGCGTCAAGGCAAATTCAGTCAGATGATACGATGCAATTAAAGATCAGATGTATTTTCTACAAATGAGATGAGTAAACAAATTTATGCACGGGGAAGCCAGTAACAAATTTCCCCTAAAGAAACTAAATAAATCTAGCTCCTTGATTACGTTGCTCTTTCAAAACTTCCACCAACCTGCATATGTAGCCATTCGGATTGGGATCCTTGAACATATTCTCTTGTTGGTTGTGGGCCAGAAATCATCCCAGTAGCTACAAATGGCTGTGCCCCAAGCTACAACAAGCAATCGAGTGGTTGAACAAATCACACGACAGAGAAAACTAACAGAAATATTTACTGGTACAGCTATACTCTCTTCATGAGAAAACAAACACTCCTTGTTTATAAAGGTAAGCCGCATTCAAACTATGTTTATATGTAAATGCTCTATGGTAATGAACAGATGAATCAACTATATAAAAGCAGGAGAGCACAACCCCCACCCCTCCCTCCTTCCCCAAACAGACACCCATGGGGGGTGGGGGTGGGCTGGAATGATGCAAAACCAAACAGAAGTAATGGAGTCCCTTGACTGGATTGCGAACACATCATAGAATACATTTGTTTGCTTGTTCAAAAACATGAGCAATTGTTAGCGAGAAACCTCTCTTGAAGTTAATATTGCTCTCACTACGAGAAACCTTTGGCTGCTTTTTGCGTGCCCATGTGTAAACCTGTGTCAACCTACATGCAAAACTGGGGCAACAGCAGTTGGAATTCAGTATTTCTTTAGGGCAATTTTCCTAATTGCACCAAACACAACTTTATTACAGATCCTGGTTCTTAGACATCAGAAATACTGAATACTAGAAGATGTTAGCTTGTTCACATTCAGTGCAAGCTACCACATGTTGGGCACAGTGGAAGCATTGCCTATCAATCAGAACTCTTGGCAGCCTTTCAAAACCACTACACAGAGAGACTTTTAATTGAGATTTTAAAACAAAGCAGTTTGTCTTTAATCTGTAGGCTCTTCCTTCCTCTAAACAACAATCTTAACCAAGAGATGAAAGACAAATCAGCTAGCAAGTATTTAAAATTGCAATGGTGCAATCTGGATCAATAGCCAAGACAAGTGCTCACCACTTAACTTTCCACCCTGGCGATATCAATATCACATTTATTTTCTTGGTGGTCATAGTTATTACACGGGAATCAACAATGGCAAAGCAATCGTAAGAAAGATGCCAGAAACTACCCCCATACTATGGTAAATAAATTATATGATGATGTAAGACTCGAGTGCTCAACCGAGTTATGTCAACTTACATCTTTTGGATGAAGGTGTTCAGTCGTGGGGCTAGTGTTCATCCTTGAATTTACTGCTTCTAGCTTCATTGAGAGGAACTATAAAATCAAATTAAAAAAAGAATAGATCCAGGTTCAACTTCAACAGAGCATAAAGAAAATAAATGGTCTTGAAATGGCAATAAGCATTATAAGATAGGGATACTACCTCAACCTGACATTGGAGTGACTGGATATAATTAATTATCTCATCAAGGACAAGTGCTTTGCCGATAACCTAGTTACAAGAATAAAACATGCATGGCTTGCGTTAGGAAATTATTGTGATTTAGATGACACTGAATTAGGAACTTAGGTTGACACCTTGGATACTCCAAATTGTCGGTTAGGAGATAGCTAAATTACAAGGGATCTAGTATGGAACACAGCAAAGACAAGGCAACAGGTTCATCTTAAGTCTACCTAGACCCTTTCTTTAATATTTTTGTTGGAAAAAATTTTCCAGGACTATAGTAAAACGACTAAGAGAAGACCAGCAAGACAATTGAGCACCTTATTACACCCAGGGACCAGATCTTGGAGCATGTTCATCCTCTCACTAATCTTTTCTCTCCGAGCCTGCCAAAAGCAAGTCTACAGTAAGCAACAGGTTTCAAAAATGATAACCATTCAAACGTCTGAAGGCTCAAACAGATAAACAAGTCCGCAACAGTCTAGCAAAATGATTTTAATTTCATATCAACCTGAATACATTTTACACGAAGAACATGAAAGTCCTGGTTCATTCTTTTTCAAATTGAGAAACGATTTAAAAATTGGCAAATTTAAGAGGGCGGAAGCAAATTACTCTCTCCGCTAAACTGTGGCTATCAGTCGCTTGGCCCCTTCTTGCTCTGACATGAATATAATCTTGCTTAGGTGGCTCTGATGGTTTACTGCTTTGTTCGGCTGTCTTGTTATTAGCAGCAGAACTTGCTTCAGTTTCAGCTCTTGAATCGTTGTTTTCACTCCTTGATCCCGATATTTTCCTCCGCTTACCATTTGAATCATTCTATCACAAATACAAAGAAAAGAAAGGTATAGACATGCATCATTTTCAATTCAAGGAAAAATTCATTTACATCTCCTAACCTAACATCTTAAGTCCAAAAAGGGCTGAAAATTTCAATCCATAAATAACAACCCTAAACTCCATTCAAAGGTTTATAGTTGCAAAGCAAGTAAATAGAAAAAAAATTCAATTCCCATTTAACAGAACCCAAACTCAAAACTCAACTTTTTTCAAGAGCTATTATATTCAGTTTATACATATAAAGAGTGGCAATCTAAGAAAATGTATCCTTTAAACATTTTCATCAGAAAAAAAAAAAAGTCAGAACATTTATCATTTCAGGCTTAAATTAACCATTCCAGCTAGAAAAAAGAAAAGAAAAAAATCCAGCCTTTCGAGAAACCAAACGAAAGGAATAAAAAGAAACTGAAGTAGAAACAAACCAAATCATTGGCACTAGTGGTGGTAGAAACCATTTTGGATGAGTCATCCTTCTCGGAACTGAAATCTCTGGTCTTCCTAATCCTGGTTCCGTTTCCACTACTCTGATCTGTCAAAGTGGATTCCTCAAGGGACCCATCTGGGTCGGCCAAATTATCCATCCGGAGGCCCAAACGAGTGGAAGAAGGAGGAGGAGGTGGAAAAGGCCAAATCTCAGTTAATGTGTAGGAAGATGGGTTGGCCGCAGAGAAGGAGGTCTCGTTTATCAATGGAGGATCCATAATGGATGGGATTGGATTGGATTCACTAGAGAGAAGACAGCGTGTACCTGTGAACTATAAGTTTACGCTTCCTCAATGTCAGACTGGGAGTGAGAGTGGTTTTTTTTTATTTTTTCCCCTGTGCTTCGGAGAGAGAGAGAGACTGAGCTAGAGTGATTGTTTTTTAACTATATATGCGCAGTATGCTCCCTCTGCATTTTATCCCTGTCTGCATATATCGAGTCTTTAACCTCCTCCTCCTCCTCCTCCTCCTCATCATCATCATCACATTATTATTATTATTATTATTATTATTATTATTATTATTACTGCTCTACTAATTATTTTATTAAAAAAAACTAAAAGGTTATGAGATTTTATGCTTCCTAATCCACGATATTTTTTTTTAAAAAAAATTTAAGTTATTTTAGTTTTTCATAATTTTATCCTTGAGTTAACTGGAACTGGAATTGGTGATTTATTTTGCTATTTTGATATTGAATTCTCACAATGCCGAAAAAAAAAAGTCTGGTTAATGTTGGGAAAACAGAATTTAATTTAATTTATTTAAAATAATTAAAACTTTAGGGATTATATTAGAAAGTAAAGTAAATGTTCAACTTTTTGTGTTTTTGCAAAATCAATGGCGAGCGTGTTTGGCAGTGCAGTTGCGGGTGCTTTTTAAATAACTTTTTATGTCAAAATGCATGCCAATAATGTTTTTTTATTTTTTAAAAATTATTTTTGACATCAGCACATCAAAACGATCCAAAACATACAAATCATATTCAATTTTAGTAAAAAAAAATTCAAAATTTTTGAGAACGCAGCCGCAGCCGCGTTCCCAAACATAATCTAAATGTTTAGCCCCTTTCTTTGCACTTAACTTTTTTTTTTTTAATTTGATCCTTTATATACTGTTGGTGTGGGATTAAACTTGATAGTATATTTTATTTAGCTTGATTTTGGGTTATCGGGGTGCCGCAAAACAATTCTAAAGCTCAATTGCTACTCGTGTAGCAAGATAGATAAATAGAATGTAATTTTATTGATTTGAAATAATTATATATTTAAAGACTAAGTTTGAAATTAAAATAAATATTCATCACCTTGTGTTTTTTTTTTTTTGCAAAGCTATGGATTGAAGTGGAGAATTGGATGTAGCGTGTTGTTTCAGCTCGTTTAATGTTCGATTTCAGAAAAATAAAAATATAGAGCTTGGTTAATGATCAAATTGAAAAAATAAAATTCAATTTTATTTATTTAAAATAATTATTTAAAACTAAAACAAATGTACAACCTTTTTTTTTTCAAAATCAGAGACTAATATTCAACCCCCTTTTAAATCTTTTTCCTTTTCACTTAATTCTTTAAAAAAAAAAAACAAAATGACCCTTTGAGATATTGTTGATGTGGAATTGGACTTAATGGTCTATTTTGTTTGGCTTAGTTTTAAGTTCTTGTGGTGGCAAAAAAAAATTATAGACCTCAAATTGATTTGACAAAATAAAATATAATCATATTGATTTAAAATAATTAAATTTTTAGGGATCAAATTTGAAATTAAAATAAATGTTTACTCATTTTTTTTTATCAAGCTAAGGACTGAAATAGAGAATTAGCTTATGCATGGCACACACGTGCTAACGTGTGAGGGATGCTAATGTGATACGGTGGTGCAAGTGATCTCTTTAGGGATCCAACAATGGTCATCCTTGGTATCTTCTCGATGAATGCTTTCTTATAAGGTCACGCGTGTCAACAATGAGGATCTAGTATACTCTCAACACCCCCATTCTTTTTTTCTAACATATGCTCTCTCCTTTCTCTCTCCTTACTTTCCACAATAGCCTTCTTTAAAATAGTAAAGTGGTCTATTTGTTTTTTAAGTTAAATTTGGTCTTTATTTTTTATTGTTATTTTTTTTATTGATTTTTTTTTTAATTTTATACTTCAATATTAGGTTGTGGAATATTGAAATTTCTAATTTTTTATTTGGTTTCTATGGTGTAATCTCGGTTTCACCTAGGTCACGAGTTTAAAAGGTTAACCCAAGTTGACTTGGGTTATTTTTATTTTTATTTTAGTTTTTTTTTCAATTTCATATTTTAACATTTAGTTAATTGAAAATAAGACTTTTTAATGTTTTAAAGCACTAATAAATTACATATAAATTGAACAAAATCTTTCAATTGTAATCATTTTTTTCCCAATTGCTTTTTATATAGAGTTATCGTAGTCTCATGACTTAAATAGCGGATTGGTAGGTTAATCTAGAATGAGTCAAAATATTTTTTTATTTTTTTTTAAAATAATTTTTTTTAAATTTCATCATTAAATATTAGGTTGGTTGGTAATTGAGTTCCATAATTTTTTCTATTTACTCTTTATGAGGATTACTATGTTCTAATGATCTGAGTCGAGAGTTTAATAGATTTACCTGAGTTGACTCGAGTTAATTTTTGTGTTTTTTAAGGAGTTGAATATTTCTTTTCATTTTTTTCTTTCAATATTGGATTATTTGGGAATTGAGTTTAATTATTTATTTTAATTTGTTTTCTATATGGAAATCATAGTTTCATAACTTGAATTGTGATTTTTATAAGTTAACTAGGGTTGACCCGGATCTATCTAATATGTCATTATCTTAATATTAAAAAAATATCATCCAATATGTTAACATTTAAATATTTTAAAAAGATATCGTGAAATATACATCAAATTTTGAGTTTATAATTTTATTTTTTTCTACTAGTAAACATGTTAATAATGTCTTGATATTTTTTTTATAATTAAATAAATATTAATCTAACTCTCGGCCTATCACGAGCCAAGAATATAGTATAAAACAAATCAGTCTTTTACTATTATTGTGATTGCAATTATTAATATAAAATTAATCAATCTTTTATTGTTGCAGAACACTGGAGTGAAGCAATGTTCATCAAAGTTCATTTACTTTTACTCGTGTCATTGTTTATGGCTAACTTTTTTTTTTTTAGCATTTCTCTCTTTTTTTTTAATTTAGTCATTGATTTTTTTTTTAATTTCCTCCTTCAAAGTTATGTTATCATGATTTTTATGTGTTGGAATTTATTTCACATTGCATGTCACATGTATGTTATGTGTCATAGGATATTCTAATGTTAAATTAAAAATTGATATTCACAAGAAATTAATTGGACTTCAAAATAACAATAATAATTTTTAACTTTTTAGCTTATTAATTTTTAATATTTTAGCATATAAAAATTTATTTTATTAGGTGCGTTTCTATTTTCTTATTAATATAATTTTTGTTTTCAATAAAAACATCTTTTTATTAGTAGCATGTTTTTTGAATAAAAAATTAAAAGCTATTAAAATAAATATTCATAAAAACTTTAATCCAGAATATATATATATATATATATATATATATATATATATATTCAATTAAAACTCACTTCTTAATTGCTTTCTTTTTTGTTTTCATCAACATGTTTTTTTATATATAAGAATAATAGCTTTTAAAAATAAACTTACATGTCTAAAAAACAAGTTTTAATTAAAAAAAATCAAGAGCTGATAATTTATAAGTGATAAAAACAAAAAACAAAAAAAATCAATGTAAAAAAATCATGTAAATATTTATAGTAAAAATAGATATTTTATTCTTATTTAATATTCATGTACATATTTTTTTTTACATAAACTTTGCATGCAGGTTCATATGAAATAATTCACAAATCAATTGTTCATGTCATCATAAAAAATGATAAACTTATTTGAAAAAAATATGGTAAAATAGGATAATATTTTATATATAATTTATTTTTATATTTTTTTAGTTATTCTTATTCATAATTAAAACAAGAAATTAAAAAAAATCATAACATTAAAGATCTTAGACTGCCTGGCTCCTTTTTTTTTTTTTAATGGGGATCAACTGATCAATTTTTTTTAATGAAACCAACGACACGTTATCCATCCTAGAAAAAGGAGCATCGTTATTTGTTTGGGTACGTTTGTTTCTTGAAAAATGATTTCTGGAAAACTATTTTTCAAACTTTTTTCTGTTTGTTTGCCATTAGAAAAGTTGGTCAATAGAAAACATTTTTCGGTCAATGGAAAACACTTTCCGGTTAAAGAAAAATTTGGTTTGATATCCAGGAAAGTGTTTTTCATTTATTTTGGGTGGAAAATACTTTCCGGAAGTTGTGAAAAATTTAGGCCATGTTTGTTTCCCGGAAAGTAGTTTCCGGGAAACTACTTTCCAAACTTTCCTGTGTTTGTTTGCCATTAGGAAAGTTGGTCAACGGAAAACACTTTCCATCAACGGAAACACTTTCTGGTCAACGAAAAACACTTTCCAGTCAAAGAAAATTTTGGTTTGGTTTCCAGAAAAGTGTTTTTCCTTTTAGAAATGTCATATTATTTGCTAATTATATCAAATTTGATCCTCAAACTTTTGATTGTTATATATATTTTGTTTTGAATATTTATTTTTCAATTTCATCCCTTAGAATTTAATATTTATATTAACTTTGATCGTCATTTTTATAATTGTTATTTGCTTTTCTCTTATCATTTTTTAATTGAAAATTTTTATCTATCAAATTTGGTCCTCATTCTTTTGATTGTTACTTATTTTATTTAAAATAATTTATGAAATATTAATTATTATTATTTTAATTTCTTCATCTTTTAATTTTTTTATTTTTTTAGATTTGATCTCTATTATTTTTATTATTATTTATTTTATTTGAGATAATTTATGAAATTATATTTTTTTTCAATTTTATTCTCATTCAACTTTTTAATTTGTAAGATTTGTTCCTCATTATTTTAATAAACTTGAAAAAAATAAAACATTAATAAGTTATTTTCCAGCTCATTTTTCATGACATAACCAAACACTGGAAAATGTTTTCCAACTTATTTTCCATTACACTAACAAACATTGAAAAATAATTCACTTTTCCGGAATTCACTTAAAAAAATTGTTTTTTAGCAAACAAACGGCCTTAGTGTTTTTGTTATAGTAGTCCTTAAATTCTATTTAATGTAAACCCCTTGGGCACTCGTTAACTTTTCTCTTATAAAAAATAAAATTTTCAAATTAAAGATAGTCTATATATGTTTATTGTGTCCAATTAAAGATAATATATATATATATATATATATATATCAAATTTGACGAAACTTGAATTTACCGCTCTTGATATATCTGGAAATAATTTTTTTTGTCATAGATCCTTGACGTTGAGATTCATTTGGAAGCTATGAATCTTAGAGAGACCATCAAAGAAGAAAATAATGCATCATTGCAGGATCGCGCAAAAATAATAATTTTCATTCATCATCTTCTCCATGAAGGATTAAAAGTTGAATATCTCACAATAAAAGATCTTCTTATTCTATGGTAAAATCTAAAGGAACTATGAGCACCAAAAGTTTACTATACTTCCTCAAACTCGTTACGATTAGTTACACTAGAGGTTGCAAGATTTTAAATCGGTTAGTGAATATAATTCAACTCTTTTTAAAATTACCTCACACTTGAAATTATGTAGTGAAAATATCATAGAATACAAAATATTAGAGAAAACATACTCAATTTCAGCACATCCAAAACAATATTTAGATTTTTTTTGCAAAAAGCTGGTGTTCTTTTAAAATGTCCAAAACAATTTGTAAATGATGAACATGGTCAAAACCAAGGTTGTCAAAAAAAATTTTTTGACACAACACGGAACATACAATATAAACTCGACTCGTAAACTCGAATCATAAAATAGTAAGTAAAATTTTTTAACTAAAAATCATAAAATTGCAAGTAAAATATTTTAAACAATACAAATATCCAAACATATTACACTTATGCAGACTGCAGTTACCACTTTAGTAATTAAAGATATCCATGCTGATTGCAGACTATTGAAAATCATGCCTAACTACTATTTAAAGGATAAAAAAAGAAAAACAATGTATGTTAAAATATTGCAATCTTTTGTCAGGCATTGAAGTCAAACACAAAGGATCTGGACATAAAGAGTAACTCCCTAGCATCTGTAAAATAACCACAATCAATTTTGAAACTAGAAAGCCATTCAATAAGAAACCAGGTCATGACACAACAAGTTCAATCAACCGTTTGTGAAGGCCTGATGATCTTGCTCATAATGCAATACCACTTTTTAACTTAATCACATCCTCACGTTTCATCAAATGACTCCAAAACCAAAGATGTGCAGGAGTTTCTTTGCAACCAAACAAGCCACAAATCTGGTGCTTCCAAGTTTATGAAATTCAAAAGATCCAATAGGTTGACAACCATATCATAAACCTCCACTGACCTCATATGTTAAAATTTCAAATTCTCAGAAGTTGTACCATAAATATGACACTTAACATGATAGAAGATTCACAATTTGTATTAAGCACAATTTGAATCACAAAGCACTGTATTTTATTCTATATTAAGCATTGATGCATAGATTCAACAAAAAACACAGAGATTATATTCATTCAACAGAAGCACTCCTAAAAACAGAGCTTTGTGAATATGTGCCATAACTCCTCCTAAGTCCCACTTGTACAAGTCCTCCCTCTTTTCCACACTCATTCCTAATTGAAGCTTTATTCCCGTATTCAAATATTCTTCCATTCACATCTTTTTTTGGTTTTAATTCACAGTTCAGGAACTTATCAAGTGAAATACGGTTATACTCATTCAACAGAAGCATTCCTAAAAACAAAGGCTGTTAATTCAAAACAATGATAATTTAGTTCTCTTCCATTTCCAGCTCTAATGTTTTTTTAACTTGATCGAAGCATAGTAAAAAAAAATTAATTAAGAAAAAAGAACTGAAATAAAATAAAATAAAATAAAATAAAATTATAACTTAATATGATTTTTCTAAATACTGATCGAAAAATAGAAGCAGGAAAAAAATATAAAGGCAAAAAAACTTAAACAAAACAAGAAAAATGATGAAAAAATTAAGATAACGTATAATAATCGACAGAAATTAAACACAAAAAAATAAACATGATATTTTGAAAATATACCTGATGAAATCGATCGGGTAAGAAATCACGAAAATCAAAGTCGATGAAATGAGGAGGAAGGATTGAGCCACTGAAGAGATGGATTTGGAGAGAGCGGAATCGATAGGAGTGTAGGAGGTCTTTCGATCGGGAGAGAGAGTGTTTCAAGAGGATGGATTATGGAAGAATGGAAGAAAGAGACTGTTGTGCTAAGTCAGAGGACAGAGGGCATTTCAAAATTCTTCTTTTGTTAAAAGTTTTGCTCGGGAAAATGTTATGTTTTTAACGTTTTTTTCGAGTTGACCCGTTTTTAAGCGAGTTTGACCGGGTTTGACTGATTTTACTGGTTTTCAAGTTTTAACCCCAATTTTACACGTTTTATGTGTTTTAACTCGTAAAATCGTCCAATTTTACGAGTTAAAACGCATTTTTAACAACCATGGTCAAAACTATTTTTACTATAAATAAGCATGTCATAAAAAAACCAATATAAACTTTCGTAAATAAGGTTTAAAGATGTCATTCATAAGAATTTGGAAGGTTGCCGGAGCGTTGGTAAGCTCGAAGGGCATTACCAAGAATTCATAATGGCCTTCATGTGTACGAAAGGCTGTTTTAGGTATATCCTCTGGTTGAACCCTAATTTGATGATATCCCGAACTTAGATCTAGCTTACTAAAGATGGTTGATCCATGAAGTTCATCAAGAAGTTCGTCAACTATAGGTATAGGAAATTTAACCTTAATGGTTTCTTTGTTAAGGGCTCTATAGTCAACACAAAGCCTCTAACTTCCATCATGTTTTCTTACTAATAAGATTGGGGATGAGAATGGACTTTGGCTAGGTCTAACAATACCAGATTGTAACATTTCATGGACTATCTTTTCAATTTCAGATATTTAAAAGTAAGGGTATCTATAAGGTCCTACACAAACTGGTTTTGCACCTGACTGTAATACAATATGGTGATCATGATTTAGAGTAGGGGGTAATCCCTTGGGTTTTGAAAACACTTCTAAATATCGGTTAAGAAGGTCATATATTTGTGGCTTAACAGAAGTTTCAATGGACAACAAACTGGAATTTTCAAAATCAATAAGCTGAATAACTAGTCCTATTTTATTTTGCCTATAAACTTTACTAAAATTTTCTCCTTCTACTAATGAGATACCGATTGATGTCATACCTTGTAGTCTTCGAGGTTTGTTCATAACCGAGAACTCCATTTGAAGTCGTGAGAAATCCCAAAGGATATATCCAAAGGTTCGAAGCCATTAAACACCCAAAACAATATCACATCCTCTTAGGGTCAAAATGTAAAAATCAATGGTGTAAAGATTACCCTGTATATGTAAAGGTACTGCTACACAAATTTCTTCATTATGAATTGCTTGCCCGTTAGCTACAACTTCATATGTGGGCACCTCATCATCACCTGATTCATCACACTCTATGATAAACAGTAGAGCTGACTTGCACTTATGCCCCTGAGCCCATTTGTCATCACAATTATAACAAAGCCCCTTATCCCGTTGCTCTTTCATTTGGCTTGGTGATAATCTCTGTATTGGAACAATGACCCTTTTTTCATGTGGGTTCGAAGGTCCAATAGCCAAATGAGTAGGAACAGACCCTACTTTTGCAGTTCTCCTAAGGGCAGCCACATTCTTTTCTTGCATTTTTGCTAAACCAAAAGCAATATGTAAATTTGAAGGATTTAACATACGTACCAAAAACCAAATATCTTCCCGCAACCCACTTAGGAAACAATTGAGTTTGTAAGATTCAGCTAGTCCTCTAAGTTGGTTTGAAAGAGCCTCAAATTGGCTCTTATAATCTTCCACCGTTGAAGTTTACTTTAGCCAAATAAGAGCTTCCATTGGATCTTCATAAAGTGATGACCCAAACCTTGTCTGAAGTGCACGTACAAATCCTTCCTAACTACTAATTCCCCCTGCTGCTTCAATGTCCTGGAACCAAACCAAGGCCTTCCCTTCCATATGGAAGGATGCCAATAAGACTTTATGATGGAGATTGGTTTGATGGTAATTGAAGAATTGATTAGCTCGATAGACCCTCCCACTGGGGTCTTCTCCATGAAATTTAGGAAAATCCAACCACACTGCGCGAGTTTGAATTCCCCCATTATCTTCAAAAAAAGGATTAGTCATCTATTGTGTAGATCCTTTTGGATCACCAGAATTATGCCCAGTCTTTATCTGTACCAATGTCTTCACATTCGAGGCAACCACTTCTAATTGATGGGCCAACTCTTCAACCATTTCTGCAAAGAATTATGATTTTAATGATACTGCTCTTGATTTTGTTTGATAGCTGCCAAAGATTCTGCAAGCTGAGAATATCTGGTACCTGCACCCTTAGCCATTGGAACTTGGATCTAATACCAATTGTCAAGTTCAACTAGAAAAAAAAATAGGATTAATTTGAGGAAATCCACATCCTCCAATACTTCACTGATTGCAAATGTTTTTCATGCCTTTCTCATTAACATTGAAGACTTTAAATACAACTGGAAATAACAACTGATAGGATTACAAGGATTTAAACCATAAAAATAGCATAACTACGATGCTGATATTCAGCTGACAACTCAATCCAAGTTGAAGACCTATTCTTAAACTGAAATACTTCACTATGAATCAACTGATTAAGAACAAGTCTTAACCTGATGGCATGTATAAATATTAGACTTGATACTAAAAAAATACTCAAGTGGACTCTAGACTCTACTAACTAAATTAAATAATAAACAATTAATACTAAGATCTTTATGCAATGACCCAGCCCCTGTGCACATGACATAACCTGGCAATTTGAAGCACTTGATGGCCCTGGTCATAACAGACCTTGATGGGTGCAACAGAAATGCAAGGACTTCCCTCTGGGTCTCCGATCCAAGTGCAAGCGACGAAGATTCTTTGAAGAAATTGCACAGCTATTAAGCATATGTTGGTTATTTCTTTATTTTTTCTCCCGTTATGAATTTGATAAAAAGTTCATGAAATTTCCTTTTTCTTTGAGCAAAGAGAAGTAAATAAATCAATTTCATTTGTCCCTTCTCATAAATCCAATCAGTTTTTTTTTTTTTTTTATCCGGGCTTTATTTTCTCTCATGAAAATAATTTATCATGGTTTTAATTTGGGAAAAAAATTAGGGATTCGAGAGATTGGTGTTTGTGCATGTTTTCATTTGACTGAATGATCCAAAACAATCCACCATAAAACAATAAACCCCTAATTTTTTCCACAGAGCAAAACCCAAAAACCATTACCATCAAAACCCAGAATAGTTGCAGATGTCATACTCTCCTTTGAGTCCTTTTGTGGAGAGATCATCATTTAGACCAAAACAGCATTTGTCGACAAAATTTCAAGCTTTGTAGACATGCTATAATTACTGGATTGACACAAAATTTCAAGCTTTGTAGACATGCTATAATTACTGGATTGACATTTTTTTTTTGGTATTATTTCTTTTAGAATTATTGTGGAGACATGATACTTTTTTTTTTTTATAGAAATAACTAATTCACTTGAATCTCTTGAACTAGTATCTCTTTTAGAATTTTTAATTTTCTTTAATTATACATCTAAATTATTTATATTTTTTCTCGAGCCAGTGCATTTTCGTCACAATGTGACAATTCTTTTATTATTCTCTTATTTAAGAAGTTAAATTCTTCATGTTGCATGATATTTTATTTTATTTATTTGGATTTTTAGATGTGTTGGTTCGTCAAACGAGTATGATAATAAAATTTACCTCCTTTCGTCCCCTGTTTCTAAGCAAGTGAATCTAGACTTGTTCAATGAACTCTAAGAATGAAATTGAAATTTACACCAAGTCCCCTTACCATGACGAACAATAATGAAAGAAAATAAAAATTAAGCAGAAGAAACACACAAGTGAATTGAAAGTCGTCCTATAAAAGAATTACAGAATAATGACTAGATAAAGAGTCTGACCACTGGGAAAAAAAAAAAAAAAGTCCTTGAACAATTAGAGAAAAGGTAAATTTTTCATATCATATATATTTTATATTTCTGCTTTCCTAAGCAAACCAAATATACAATCTGCGAGAGGAGACAAGAAGGCTTTTTTGTTTATAACTTTCGGCTTCGCAACTATCTATGCCTGTGCTTCCAAATCATACAATCCACTCATCAATCTGCTCTTTGTACTGTTGTCTTGAACAACAAGATGTACACCTTTTGATCCATGGAGAAATATAGAAACCCCCCAACTGAATGCGTCACAAAAGACCCAAAACTTGACCCCACAATGCAATGCCAAGCCGGCCCATATGTCTTGTCAAACTCCTGCACCCAGAAGATGAAGAAAGATTGTGCTGGTGGGTGAGAAAATTACTTGCAACCAAGCTACATGATTCATCAATTATTATCATCTATGATTAGCTCGCAAACCCACATCATAAAACCAATGAAAAAGCTCGAATATGTATGCACTGATCTCACAGTTTGTAATTAACTAATTTAATTTACCTTCTTGAGGGTGGATGCAAGGGTCCTGGAGGTGAACTTCTCAAGACTATCACAAGTATTCCTGGCGCAACGAATAGCGTGGATCTGCATAAATGGTGGCATGTCAACTGAAACAATTTTAGCACCGTTGCTTGCAAGAAAATCTGTCAACTCTACTTGTGACCCACAAAAGGATCTCCTCCTTCCTGTCAATGAAACTGATGGCATGCTCTTATTCATATCATTCCATTCAAGTAGATCATGATGAGCCTTCACTTCCTTTTTATCTTTCACCGTAGAAGGTACCACTTCCTTGGATTTCGTTTCATTCACTCCTGCAAACTCTTCAGCTTTCTTCCTATTGTCCAGCTGCTGCTGATCTTTAGATGACAGTTTCTTGACCCTTTGGTCTTTAGAGGATTCGTCTCCCTTCGCAGTTGCTGTTTTGCTCTCTAATTTCTCCACTACTTTTGTTCCAATAACCTTCTTCTTGGGCTGCTGGTGTTTCGGTTTGATGAATGAAAACCTACAAGCATCAAAATCAGCAGAGACAGTCATGGCTTTGGCTTGCAAGTGGATATCTATGCAATTAGGTGGCGGTGAGGGTAGGTGCTTGGTGGGTTTTTGGGTTGTTTTAAGATTTAGGCCTGATTTTGACATGAAAAGAAGTTCGGAAGAGGGTACAATGGGATCTGGATTTGTGGGTTTGGGGTGCCTTTTGCTTTTGAGAGTGGGATCCATGGATGTTGATGATGGATGATGATTAATGGGGGAGTCGAAGTCTAGGGATGATGCTAAGATGCGCCTGTGGTTGGTGCTGTGTGCCATGTTATGTTAGTTATCCTCTGTTTTATTTGGTGGAATGGTGGTGGTGCAGGGTGTCTCCTTTTGTTTTGGGGGTTGTTTGGGGATAAGGAAATGAGAAAAAGAGAGGTGGGGAGGAGGATTCATTGGATTGTTGTTCTACTGAATCAGTGATTGAGTACAATTTAGTCCCTATATTTTATCAAAACTAATAAGTTGGTCCCTACTGCATCAAAGATATTTAAATTGTCCTTTGACGTGATCATGTTTAGTTTAGTAACTTTTTTCCCCAAAAACACCTCCTTTTCTAATTAAATCTCCCATATTACCCAAGTATCCTTCCTTTCTTCCTCTCTCTTCTTTCTAAAAACAAATCAACAAACATAGAATGAGATTACAAAGGACGCAATGAACGAGGGATTAAATAATATAATTTTTGAAAATATAAAGAGCTAATTTGTTTTGTGTTTTAATTTTTTTTTTAAATTTATTTGTTTTTTTTTAATTAATTTTTTTAATGTTTTGAGATCTTGATATATTTATATTAAAAATATATTTTTAAATAAAATATATTTTTAAATAAAAAATATTTTAAAAAATAACTATTAACATATAATAACAATCATGAAGACTAATTAATTAGTTTCATTAAGTTATATTTAGAATTAAGTGTTTGTTGAGCACCGGGGGTTCATTGGATGGGGACATGCCGTGAGCCAGATCTGGTACTGTCTTTTTCTAACATGCGCCGGGGATGGAGGGGATGGAGCTGTTGACCGTTGACCAATCATTCCTGTTTGGACTGAGTTGTCAATAGCTTTGTTTACCACAATTTAGTCTCACGGGGTCTTTGTTATTCATAAATGTCTTCCGTCTGATATTTTTGTGATTATTTTTTAAAAAATTATTTTAAATATTAATACATTAAAATAATTTAAAAATATATAAAATGTTAATTTAAAATAAAAAATTAAAATATTTTAAAAAGACTTCTAACACATAAAAACAAACCCATCATTTCATAATCTTTAATCGCATAGTTGATAAGGTTAGAACTCCCTAACTGTAATGATGATACAGAGTTTGAAATGCAGACAATGAATTAAACCTTGAAGCTTGTTTGGCAAGGTAGTTCTGGTTGCTTTTTAAATAGTTTTTTATATTGAAATACATGCCAATGATATTTTTTTATTTTTTAAAAATTATTTTTGATATCAGCACATTAAAACGATCCAAAAAGTATAAACCGCACTCAATTTTAGCAAAAAAAAAATTTAAAATTTAACGAAACGCAATTACAAACACAATTCCAAACAGATCCATGATCAATTATGGCCGAAGGCTAGGAATGGGCCCTACCAAGTTGGGAAATGGCAAGAGTGCCCAAAAACTTACAAATGTACAGAGCAGCTTGTGTCGAATCATGTTCTTCTGAAGCTTCTATCCATGGACTTCGATGCCTGGAATCTTTAAAAGCTCAACTACCGCCAGATGCTGCCGGGGAAGGAGAGGAGGGGACATAATTTGAAGGAGGGTTTGCTGGACGCCGTTGTAACATCCCGGAATTTTTCATAATCCCACATGTAAAAATAATTTGTTTTTAAAACAACCACATCAATCACGTATAAAACTAATTCCTCATTCAAATAATTAAAATAACATAATAAATTTAATGCTTCTTCACATAAAATATGTATAATTAAATTAAATTTAATATGATAATAAACTCTTTCATTTGCAAAAATGACTAAATTAAATCTATAGTGATTTTAAAATTTTTTTATCACATCACATGACTTTAACAATTCAAATAAATTATCTTATGACATAACAAAAGAATGCAATTTAATTGTAAATTATTTTCATCTTTAAAATTACATGTTGATATTATCATAATTACATTTATTAATTTTATACAAAAAGTAAGTCCTGCCAGGTGGTGCTGAACCTTAAAATTAATTTAATATTAAGGTAAATTAATTTGCATAATAAATAAAGTTACAACATAAAAAATACTAATTTAACTGAATTATTATTCTCATTTATAATTAAGTTATCAATAACTTAATTCATTTCCTTCATAGACGAGAAGAATTCTTACGACCCAATCTTAGTTGACAACCTCTAATCTGGGTTCCAATACTCATCGTCCGGACCCAGGCACATTTCTAAAACCTAAAAAATTCATTCATCCAATCGCTCAGAATAAAGCACCCGTGCCATCATACAGGGCAAACTAGCCAACTTACATTAGTCCCATCAAACAAGAAAAATTGGTTAATGCACAGACAAAATAATTATACAATTGGACTTTAAGAAAAATTTATTTAACATTTATGTAAACAATTTGGAATAGAATTTAAATAGCAAAGTGTCAAGCACTTATCTGAAGTCTGAGTATGATACGCAGGATCTTGTCTCGATGCTCCCTGACAACCTCTCCTGTATCAACAATCCACCATCAATTTCTCATATGGTATCTTATCTATCAAGCACAATTTATTTCATTAAATTAACCACCTCTATTAATTTTTTTAATTTAAATATAATACAAGTTTTCTTTAAATTTTAGTTAACTATCTTATGGCCAGAACTCAATAATCAATCTAGCACGATTCCTATACACAATATTTCACAATTAAAATTAACCAAGTAAAATCCAAAAATTTCTTTCTTTTTTTTTTGGACGAAACATCCATTGTATACTGGTGGGAATTTTCTTTGAAAATTCAAACAACTAAAGTGTGTACCAACATTTAAACAACTCAACAATAATATCATATTAGTAATTAACATTAATTTTTATCAACTAATCCTTGTGGTCGAATGTGTTCATATAGATGATGGGGGGGGGTATATTTATTTTTCCACAATTAACCCATTACCCAATCATCAATTGGTCATGCTAATACATTACAACCAAAATTTCACAACAATAATTTCTTCTTTTATTTTTCTCTATGTGCTGAAATCCTATAGAAATAAAAGGATAATATTTTCCTTTTCAATTTACTCCATCCATTCACTTATTACTCAATCTCAATCTGTTCACATGATCTTAAACATCATTAAACTACACAATTTAAAAATGAAGCATTAATTCTCAAAAACCTCAACTTTCATAACACTAAATAAAACCTTAATATGAAATAAAAGGAATCCTCACATAATACATCAAATTTAGATTTGACTAGTTGTTTATTTATATACCATAAAAACATTCAATCTTAATTTCTAATAAAATATTTCCATTGAAAAATATAAATAAGTTATAACCACTAGTTTTCTAACCCTATTCATCATAATCATCATAATCTTTTTCTTCTTCTTCTTTTTCTTGCCAAAAAAATACCAGCAACCCCTATTTTCTCATAAATTTAGCCACTCTAACCCACTAGTGCTGATCTATATCTAATTAGTAGTGTCAACATTCATCATTGGATTTTTTGTAAAGCTTCGATACACAAAGTAAGTAAACACACCTATTTTTTTATAACTCATTTATATTTTAGGTTAATTTATTGAGATTCTTTACAGTATTGTAGTTTGCTTTTATATTAAAGTGTTTTATGGTTTTTTCCTAGTGAAATTTATTGTATTAATGTATGACATGGTTTGTTTGGGATTTGGGAGAAACTGAATTTTGTTTTCATTTGATGATATTAAGTTTAATTTTATAAATTGGGTGTATTATAATTAAAGAAATGATGGGTTTTTTTTTCAAATGTACCTATTATATTTTGTCAATTTTTATTGTGAAGTTAGAAATTTAAATAAAATTGAATTTTTATGGAATTTATAAAATATATATATTATTTTATATAGGTTTTAAAAGGAATGGATAATCATTTCTGGATTTATAATTTTATACTTTCTTAATTTAACCCCCTACCACTCTCTCTTTCTCGATCTCACTCTTTAGATTAGAATAAAAGCTATTTCTCACTTGGTTCGCTTAATATTACTCTTCCTATATTAGTACCTCAAATATTCATATTTGGTTTGATCGACTTTTCTATTTTATTTTTTTACGTGTAAATTCTCTACTCTTGCTTTACCAATGATCTAGTCCTCCATACCCTTGTAGTTTTGTGTATCTAAGTCGAAAACTTCTTAAACTTCACTTAGATTAATATAAAAATAGAATATTATTTAACATGCTTGAAATACTAGGATTCATTTACCATTATTTCATAAACTTTTAGACACTCATACTAAGAACAAACGTGTTTTTCATCCATCCATCAATTCCCCCTTTTGGTTAATGGTTACAGCAAATTCAGACAACAAAACTAGTTCAGAGCTTAAACTAACATAAAAAGAAACTAGGAAGCATGCATTTCCTACCATGGGGGGCTTCGAATTTAAGCAACTGACTAATTGATCAGTAGTTGAATAGTTCCTCTAGCCAGTTAGGAAAATCCAAGAATATCTTGTTTTCTCCATCTATGATAGATTCAACAAATGAACTGTGTTGTGATGACGATGGTGCAACTTGGTCACCGAAACCACTATTGTTTTGGACTGCCAAATCCACTCCGTTGACTCCGACACTAGCCTCAGCAATAATTTGATCACATTGTGGTTTCATCGTTTTCGGATTCTTCCCTTGGCTTGTCACAATAACATTCTGTGTTTGGTTCGTCAAGTCCTTGGATGAAAGTTCTGCTGCGTTTTCTTGTTCTGCTTGTGGATCACTGGGGAGAAATTGATCTTCCAGAAGAAAGTCGCACCATCTAAAGCTTGTTGGCAAATTTTCTTGAGTTTCGGTGGAGCAAGTAGATGATGATAACGAGCCTTCATCAAGGATATTATAATTAGGTACTAGCATAGTTTGATATTCAGCGCAAGTACTAGAGGCCTCCGTCACCAGTTTTATGGCTTGAAGCTGATCAAGAAGATCCAGTGAGTGATTGCTATTAGTGCTGTCATTGTTAAACTTGTTCAAGAAACATTCTTGAACTGGTTCCATCTTACGGGGTACCATTCTGGTCATCAAATGGCTGTTGATGTTCGAGATTCCTTCAGGCAGGATTGAATTATATTGCTCTGGTTTCAAAGCGAAAACATTTTTTAGGTCTCTGCTGAGTGACCCAATTCTGCTTCCAGATTTTACAAGGCCACCAATGTTTCCATAGTCAGCTAAAATTTTAGAGAATGGCTTGTGAGTAACAGGATCTATCCCCATTTCAGAGAGCTTCTTTCTTAGCCTGGCGTTCCAGCAGTTTTTCACATCATTGTCTGTTCTTCCTGGAAGTTGTTGGGCGATGATAGACCACCTGTAACAGTATGAAACATGAGAGAGAGAGACTGTCATTATTCTTGCACTGTTAACAGAAAACTGTTGTATCTCTTGCATGCACCATTGGTTGATGTCTATGAATATTATAAATTATATTTTGGGATCTCTGATTTGAGAACATTTGCACGTAATTAATGTGTAGTACAACCATATCGGTTAAAACAAGATACAAAGACACAATCTCAGCTGTCCTATGCAGTATTGCTTTCACAATTTGTAGCATGGAAGTGCTAATTCTCAAAATAGTATTTTATCTTTACATTTGATGAATGCTTTAATTAATTTTTTTACCAATGTATACCACAAAATGTTTGGCATTGTTGCTATTTGCTAACAAAGTTGTTCCCCAAACATTTCCCTGAGATAAAATGAATGAGATTTTGGCAAGAATATTAGGATAGAAGCCAGTAAAATCTGGGCTTGTAACTAATAATCAGCTGATTCGTGAGATGGTTGAGGGAGGCAGAGGGAAATTAATTGTGAAGGCTGAAAAATGGCTTTAAAATGGAGACAATCGATAACTTTATAGTTTCGAACAAACTCTAGGGGAAATGAACGTAAAGTTTGCTTCATATTGGAACTAATTATCTGTTTAGAATGACAGTTTACCCAAGTGAAGTAATGATAAATTTACTCTATAATTAGTAAATCTTTAGGTTGCAAAACTGCGTTCATCAATGGAGAAAAGGAAAAATGCAGGAGAAAACCTGTGATAAATGAAACTCACCTGCTACCTATGGCTGCATGTAGCCTAATAATCATTTCCTCTTCTTGGGGTGTGAAGTTGTCATGCTTGAGATCAGGGCTCAGGTAATTAGTCCACCTAAGTCTGCAACTCTTCCCACATCTTTGAAGTCCTGCAAAACATGCTCGTTTATGGAAATTAAGCCATAATTTCCTGTACCATGCTTCGCCAAATTGTTAATTATAATCCAAATCACAACAACAATGTATATAAATCAACCTGCTTTCTTTGGAACAGCAGTCCAATTTCCTGTTCCATGCTTGGCCACATGAGCAAGTATCTTTGCATCTTCATCTGCAGTCCATAGACCCCTTTTCACATTGAACTTGCCGCAGCAAGGAGGTCTCACCATCTTATCTGTTTTATGCAGAGTCGCAAACAGAAAAGAAAGATTAATCTCGGTATGGTAGTGCTGCAAACTTGAGACTTTTTTACAGCAAAATGTTCCTTTTTTTTTTAGAGGTTGAGATGAGGAAGGATGTGGGTTTGAAGGCACAACAAGTGTGGAAGCAAGAAAAGCATGGAGCGAGCTCACATTTAACTAAATATTCAAGATGTGAAGCATCTTGGAATGTGAAGAAAATATATATAGATAGGGAAATGCTAGCTACCATTGCCAATCACATTCATTTTCAACACTTGCTCTGTTACTTGGCCACGTCTTCTTTAAGAACGTGTTGACTGTTGGGTTGTTGCCATTGCATGTGCAGCAAATGGTTGGCACCAACCATTGACTATTGGCAGCCACCATTTTTGAATGGTTAGGCAACCTACCATGCCTAACCTTGCAGCCATGTTTGACAGCAG
>Ga0325405_1001404_pt1 | contig 24447 bp, 7 predicted proteins | sample PopdelMetagenome_21_FD_205663 | JGI IMG/M metagenome (GOLD analysis project Ga0325405, IMG submission 205663) | Populus deltoides microbial communities from Bellville, Georgia, United States - Xylem-Control-R2 | ecosystem: Host-associated > Plants > Phyllosphere > Stem > Wood/Secondary xylem...
ATATATGCATACACTATATAGATGACCATTGTATGTGCATATACTCCCCCCCCCCCCTCCCTATGTGCATATACCCCCCCCCTAATTCCTCTCTTATCACTCCTTATTCCTCCCTTTTTGCTCTTTCTCCCTCCTCCCTAGAGCCACCGGCAACCTCACCCACTAGATCTCTCTCTACCTTTCACCGTGACATACTCTAGCACAGATAGGGTAACCCACTAGATCTCTCTCTACCTTTCACCGTGACATACTCTAGCACAGATAGGGTAATCATGCATGCAGTACATGTAAGACACATGTAAGACCTATTAAAACATGCACGTGCTATATAGATTATCATTATATGTGCATATGCTATATATGTGTATCAATAGATCTTCATGTACTCTATACATGGCCACATTTACCCCCTTTCTTTTTCCCTCCTCTTATTCCTCTCTTTTTGCTCCTTCTCCTTCCTCCCTAGAGTCACCCACAACCTCCCCAACTAGATCTCTCTCTCCACCGTGAAAAAACCACCTCTCACCATTTCACTGTGACAAACTCTAGCACAGTCAGGATAATCGTGCATGTAATACATGTGAGACCTATTAATACATGCATGTACTATATAGGTGATCAATAAATGTGCATACACTACATACTCATATCAATAGATCTTGTATGTACTACATACATAACTACCTTTTCCCCACCTCTTTCTCCCTCCTCTTATTCCTCTCTTGTTGCTCCTTATTCCTCTCTTTTTGCTCCTTCTCCCTCCTCCCTAGAGCCACCTGCAACCTCACCCATTAGATCTCTCTCTCCATCATGAAAAAACTCTCTCTCTCGCTCTCACCGTGACTGTCATGGCCCGATTCCCGGATTCATGACCGACAAATAGGCAAGGTTCCCCCTCCAAAGTTCCAAACCTATGCAAACTCAAACTTACACACAAACTAATCCTTTAAATAACTCAATTAACAGTAACAACAAAACTAACTTCATAATATAATTTGATTATCTTAATATAAGAGTTAATACAAATTCATAGTTGTGGAGCAGTAACTAGACATAAAGAAAAAAATACAAATTACAACCAAAAGAGTAGGTTCTGAAAGTCCAACAAAAGTGACCTGCTAACAAGCTATAAGCTTGAAAAGGATAAATAATGAAAGGGAGAGTTCAACAACTCAGTGAGTAGATAACATTCAATATATATATACAAGGTAATACAACAATGAGGAATATATATATATACAATTATGACTCTAGGTTCTTATAAAAAGGTTTCTCAAATAGACCATAACAAGAATATCATAAGGTAAAGCTCGTCAAAAAATCAAAATGCAATGAGCATGAGGCTCCGTACTGTGGGATGATTAGTCCACACAGGTTGGTGACTCCCCCAACCAACTAGGTTTCAGATATGATGTGCACGAAAACTAGCACTACTATGTTAGCATAAGTATTCTGACTAGCATACCGTAGGTTCATAATCATAATTAAACAGACATATTCATATCTCAAGACTCAACTCATGACATCAATCAAATGAGGAGCTATCAATTCAGAAATCAATTCAAAATATATATTGGTTCATATCAAGAATTCAGATTCAACAATTATCATGTTTTATCGTAACAAAAATAATAATCAACATATATATTATCAAGAAGAATGATCCAATTCACATTAACAACTCAAATATTTATAATATTTCTCATGCATATAAAAAAAGTATCCACTCACCTGACTCAAAAGCGAATGGAACTCGAAAGCAGATACCGAAAGAATTTCCTACTGATGTCTCATGGGTAGAATATCAGGATTATCTGAATACAAAGGAGATATATTCAAAAACGACTCGAAATTAACATATAACCTATTTAATACACTTAACTAAGGGTCTATTCCATAACTTTATATGTTTTTGAACTAAACTAGTCATTTTTTTCAAAAACCCAAAAATTAAACGGTTTTCCTGAAATCTAATTCATAAGAGAACAAATAATAAGACTTGATAATAATTCACTAAATAACCTTCAATACTCATCAAAAAAATCTTAAAAAGCTAATCTTGCAGCTAGGGACCAATTTGAAATTTTATCAGATTTTTAGGGGTCAAATTGTAATTTTATCAAATTAGAGGACCAAACTAAAAATGTCATAAATTCATAACTATACTGAAATTTTACTCATAATGCATCCTCAATTCTGTCCATAATCTCGAATTATGCTCTAAGGATCAATCTATGATTTTTCCAAAGTTTTGGGACTAAACTATAATTTTTATAAATTGAAGGACCAAACTGAAATTTCATCATCTTCAACCTTAAACCCAGAATTATCCACAGATCACCTACTAATATATCAATATTTCTAACTCAAATTCAACATTTAAACAAACCATAACTCAAAATCATCATCTTTACCTAAAATCTTTCAAAATCAACTACATAACTCATTACTCATAACAATCAACCCATAATATTCAAATCAATTCATCAATCAAACCCAAAACACAATCTTCAAAACCCTAATATTCAATAAAATAGAAAATTAAAGCTAAAGAAAACACATTTATACACATCAAAACATAAATCTTACCCTTTAACTTATTTTCTCTAACTCTCTTCTCCTTCCTTTATCTTTCCCTCTTTTCTCTTCTTCTTCTCTCCTGCCTGTTTTTCACTCTCAATTTCAGATCCATCTTTCTCTCTTTTTTCTTCTATTTATACTTATCATGTTTTATTCAATTATCACATTACCCCTTATTCATTTATACCTACTTCTAAGCCTTTAACGGCTTTGTTACCTTTTCCTAATCTCTTTTATTTTCAAAACATCACAGTGACAGACCTCAACATTCTCTATCTCCGCCATCATTTGCTCTCTCTCTATCTCTTCACCTACGACAATCAATCTCTCTCTCACCATTACCGCCGTCGCCTCCCATAAAAACCCCATTTAACTAATTTGAGGTATAATCACCTTCTCCATCTATTAATTTGATGTTTTATTGGGCTAATTTGAGGATTTTTTAGGTTAGGGTTTTAGAATTTAGTTTAGGGTTTGTGTTAAAAAAATTAAATTAACTTTAATTGATATTAATTAGATATAAAATTAGTCAATTTAGGTGTATAAATTGCATTATTTAATAACAAAATCCATGAAGTTTGTGTTGATTATGTCAAGGTTAGAGTTGCATGAACTATAAATTGTGTTAATTAGCCTTAAATAATCCCAATTCAGTGGGTAAATTATATTATTTTATGATAAAGTTTATGAATTATGATTTTATTGATTATGTTTAGGTTTATCAAAATTTCATCAAAATGATGTAACTTGATGAATTGCTATATTAATAAATTAGCATAGTATTTTTTGTGCTTTTCTCAAAATATATCTTATATAGTGGGGTTATTATTATTATTATGGTACTATTGTTGATACAAATAATGATATCATTTACCATGGAGGAAGTAACAAGTTATTTAGTTTGAGATTAGACAGTTTATTTACCAAACAAAAAAATCTAGTATGTAGAGGCATTGAGTGGAATTTTATATGAAATTAACGTCGACGCTACTTGGAGTATGCTTGGTGAGAGTCATTTGAATTGTTATGTCAATGTACCCATTACTAGCGATGTGAGCTTTAAAGCATTTGTTAGGTTGGTCACTGCAAATAGGTTACAAATGTAAGAGTTTATTTGAATAATATACCTAAATGAGAAAACTCCTTGAGTTTGGAGTTCACTCAAGTCCCAAGTTAATGTCAAAAGATCATATAAGCATCACAAATAGTTGTTTCATCTAAGATAGATGATGATGCTATGAACCTAACATTAACTTAAAAAATTATGCATATAGAAGCTTGATTAGGTATGATAATTGCTACATATTGTTATAATAAATATGAATTGAGTAATGAGAAAGATGATTGCCATTTAGATGATGTACTTAAAAAAGACGAGGTAGGTGAGCCAATAAACCAAACAATAGGTCTTTCTGTTCCTAAATTTGAGATGTTAATAGGTCAGCTCATATGATAAGTAGTGATTGGGCTTTGAGTTGTAAGAATTTAGGCTTAACTACTAAGTCGGAGATTAGACAACTATTTTTAACCAAGATTGATTTAATTAAGGCAATTAAGCAGTGACATATAAAGAACTCATTACAATATAAGATTCAACAATCAACCATAACGTATTTACAGTTATAAGGTAAGTATGAACCAGCATGTCAATGATATTTACGTAAGGGATATCATAAGAATTTTGAGCCATTTGAGATTTTAAATTTGAAAGGGCCTCACATATATCACAACCTAATGATTATACAAACTCACTATCAGATTGACTCAGATTTTATTGTTAATAGGATGTTGACCATTATCAAAGTTGTAATAAGCATTAAAATTGTATCATTTCAAGCTACTATCCATAGAGATTCTTTATATGATATCTTGTATAAAAAGGCTTAAGTAGCTAAACAAAAAGTATTGAGCGGTTGATTGGGCTCAATAAGCAAGTTAACTTTTATTTTTTATATAACATATTCACATGTAAAAATTTTAATTTTTTAAATAATTATGTTTAGATTTGATTGAATAAGTTTTAGGATGGCCTGGTTAAACCTTGACACTATGCATTGATTGACCTATATGAGTGTGTTCTTTCTTATGTTATCAAGGCTAGATTTTTTAGATCATTCAACTAAAAGGCATAAATGTCAATCACAATTTTAACAAAGATAAATTATGTCACAATACATTCTACTTTCGTGTTGGGGAGATGACATCAATTCTACAAGTTTTTACCATGCTAGTAAATCTTCCAATTGATAGAGCTTTTGTTATAGGCCCCGTAACTTTTAACGAAGATAAATTATGTCTCCATCTATTGGGACGAGTGTCTCCTCTCGAGTGATATAAAGAGAATTATATTAGGTTGATATGGTTGAAGAAAAATTTTGAAACCCCCTAAAGGGTACGATGCGTGTTGTGTTGCATTATTATGCTAGAGCATATATATCACATATGTTTGGAGCCATGATCTTCACATGTTTGATAAGCAATACAGTGCTATGTTACTTTTTTTTCAATGCTAGAAAATTTTGTTGTCATTTGTAATTATAAATCGGGCTCAACAATGATTGCTTATTTGTATAGCCAGCTATGTCACGTATGAATTTTAGATGAGAAACAAATTGGCAGTTGTTTATTATTCCTACAAGTATAATTTGATATTATATTTTATAACTAGATTTTTATTTTAAACATTTTCTAATATTTTAAATTATGAATATGCAACTATGGTCGTGTGAGCATCTCCACATCAATCATCCAGATGTTTGGAGAAACAAGTTGTTGGACACGATTACGAGAAGGCGACTCTCAGTTCGAGATCGATAATAATAATTTTTAACACGCTTAATCAAGAAATTAAATAAATTAATTGTTTGTCATGTGAGATAGGTTTGGCATGCAAGAAGATATCACATATTTACAAAGTGATATTCATTTATTGAGTTATATCTCTACATGTATTGATATATGAACATAACAAGGCAATTTCATCACACCACTATACGAGCATATTCTAAGAAGTCCACATGATCCTCCACATGAGCCAACATATAATATGGATAATTATGAGTTTCCTGCACTTAGATATAATAAATTGTATGGATTAGTGTTTTTTTTTGTAACATAATAAAAATATTATTTATATATTATAAATGATGATATATTATTTTGTTATGAATTAGGTGCATCTTTTAATACATGAGGGTGAGAGAGCTGCTGTCACAGTTCATGATGCTACTGACGATGTTGAGCACAACACATTCGATACTTGGTTCTCATCATGTAGTTCTTCACTTGATAAGGTTGGGAAAACTGAGCATTTAGACACTGCAAATAAGGCTAATTATCATGCACGACGATGATAAGTTCATAATTCTGATGGTACAAACTCTTCAACAGGTTAATTAATTAGATGTAGTTTCATTTACTATAATGAGTTGTTTTGGAGTTCGATTGAGTATCTTTGATTATTAAATTACTTGCTATGAAATTGTGATTTGTGTTAAATTTGTTGTGATTCGTGTTGAATTGTTTTTTCTTAAATTGTGTTTTCATTGGCAGAGGGTTGAGAAATGCAGACACCTTGTTTTCCTTGGTCATGCATGTAGTATATGTGCGACTGTATACTGCATGGGTCGTGCATATACTACGTGTAAACTACACAGGTCGTGCATGTTGTATATGCACGACTGCATAGATTGCACATTATACTACATGCATGTACAGAGATTGCACATGTAGTACAGCGCATATCAATAGATCATGCATATATTACTTTCTCCCAACTATGTTAGTTTGGTGCTGCGTTAATCTAGAAAAAAACTCTACTGACTACTCAAGATATACGATAAAAGAGGAACTATAGCTCTGACTTCTAAGGGATTATCGTAACTGAAAACGCTAATGTAATAGAAAGGCCCCCGTTAAGCAGATGATCTTTCTGTTTTTCCCAGAGATTGGACAGAATCATTAATAAAGCAGGCAAACCTTGACGCAAGCGATCCTTGCAGCTTGTTGTCAAGTTACAATAAGCGACTAATTCCTTAGTTTCACTTATACTCTTTACCTAAAAAAAATAAAGGGAGAATGGGCTCTTGGTAAGACTAGCAAGTTATAAGGCATCTATTTTATACCAATCAGACTGGGACAATTTCCAAGTTCGATGCCATAATGCAAGTACAAACCAGCAGAGGTTTTTCAGTTATATGATGTTCATAAAGATTAAAGATTCAAGTTGGATAACAAAACAAGGAGATAGAATCGAGATGCCCAACTTGTACTCTTGCTAAGAAGCTGTAAAGCCGAGCAGAGAACAGGAGCACATGTTGAACCACATTTCAGTTTCAGCTTATCACCTACCAAATCCGACTCTTTATTTAAATTATATTAACAGATGTGTTTCCCTGATCGGGAGTAAAAAGAATCATTACAAGCCTCCTATCAAGTGACAGTAGACAACAGTTTGTAAAACCAACACAATCAACTTTAAACACGGAATCTATTTTCTTGCTTTTGTTTTTGTATATTTTACAGCACTGAATCGTGGCACTATCTTAAATACAAAACAAAATATCATGGCATTCTTGAAACATAAAATAATGATTTTGGTTTTCACCTACCATTTCGGAACAAGTTGAAATCCCAACGACGCAGCAAACCATCCATAATGTGGCCTGCTGGATTCCGTTCTACAGTCAATGTGGCTTTTGTATTACCTGACAAGTCACTATCTGTTGAGCTGTGGACACTTCCTGAAGTATCACTTCGAGAAGAGGTAGTTGTGCTTTCTGACCCCATTATGGATGACGGAGTGTCAAATGTAGTTCCTACAGATGCTGCACTTGTAGCGGGAGAAGGACCTTCAGTTGCTAAATTTTGGTCATTGACAGCTAAAGATGAAGTCGATTCTGTCTTTTGCTTTACTGAAGTGGAAGTTGGTGTATTCAAAGGATTGCCATGTTCTACAATTGAAGATGCATCCCCGCTATCTTTTTGTGAATATTTAACAGAAGCTGCACTGACACTGGCCGGTTGTCCCTCTGCATTAGGGTGTCGCATCTCCAAGTCCTTTAATGACTCAATAACTGCTTCCATGAACATCTGAAATATGCAGCAAGTCAAGTTTCAAATAGATGAACATTTTGCACACACAACGTTCAGGACTCACCCTTTCTTCCTCCTCTATATCACATGGAAAACCTGCCAAGTCCTCCAGCTGGTATTCCACATATTGATTGTCATCCATTGTTGTTGGAACATGTGGGCCATAAGGATGACCGTTGGATAATTCAAAGCTAATCATTTTGGACGATGATGGCAAATGATCATCACCAATTTCTTCATGCTGCAGTAAAGCATGCCAGAGTGTTACGAGTTATAAAAAAATATTAACTCCAGTCCCTAGGAAAGAGATGAGGTAGAACACAGCTCGAGTCATATGATTCATAGAGTGAACCAGCTGACCATTGTGCTAATCTGTCACTAGGGCATTCTGTTGCAAAGGGCAAGAGGATACCTCGACTTCAGATTGATGGTCTTTATGTTGAATATCCATAGGAACCTGAGCAGAATCAAAGTGATAATGAGCAGAAGCTCCATGGAAATTGTAAGAAGTTTAACATAATACAGAAAAAATAATCCAAACCACTACTCCTTCTCGGTTTATGAAATTAGCCTAATTCCTTACACAACTTTATCCCCATAAAGTGCAGGCAGCATTTGTCCTACTCCCCCTTCAGCAGAAGTGCATGGGGAGTGGAAAGAAGAGGACCATAAAAAATATTGATACCCATCAAACAGAACAATCCTTACTTTATGGAACAGTTAATTAAACATATGCTGCACCATGCATGCCTTTAACCTTTAAACTAAGGCTTCCTTTTTTTAGGGATTATTTTAACATTTCAAGCCAAAAACACAGAATATAATCACTGACCTCCATCCGACTCATAGGTGTTTTGGACCGAACTTGTTCAATGGCATCTGCTGTACTGCTTGATGATGGTTCTACAACAAACAACAAATAAATAAGATTATGAAAAAAAGTTGGCAAATAAAGTTTAGACAGAAATCGTCAGTAAGATGCTAAGCAGCACAAGGTAAATGAGTCATACCTTTATGCACAACTGAAGATTCTGGGTTATGGCCAACTTTATGCAAAGAGCTCCAACTATCCTGCAGGTAAAAACAATCATCAATTGGCAAAACAAATAGGAGATATGAAATCTAGCACTTCCAAAAATTTCAGGGCTACAACCAGATGAATGCAGTTCAATTTACCTTACCAAAGTAATCATGCATTGTTTCAAAGTATGTTCCCCCCACCTCATCCTCAGGAGGTTGTAAAACATTGTGAAAAAAAATATTTATTGAATCAAAATAGAATTGTGGGCGTGGAGAGTTGTGATCTCCCTCAAACTTGATAATGTTCTTGTCTCCCTGCAAAATTTGTGCATTAAAAATCAAGCTCACAGAGTATTTATATATACAAAGTGCCAAGCAACAGAAATCAACAAACCAAATGCAAGAGTTTCAAAAAACAGAAATGAGTAGCATACACATCACATTTGATGAGATTTCAATAAAAATCATTATAAAGGATCTTTGGGAGTCGTTCCTCCAATAAAGAGATTTTGAAGATATACAGAACATATATTTAATGTTTAGTACGACTAGGAACACTCAGAACTAAAATATGAAATCACTGGCCAAAAAGCAGCTGTCAACTGTATTCAGGTAGCTTCCAAATTAACCTCAGGCTGAGGTTTGGAGTACATATGACCAGAGTAGAACAGATTTCACTTATCATTTGTTAAAACTGAAAAAAATTCAGTTTACCATGATTACAAACTTAACAAAACACCAGCATTAGAGCAAATTTTAAGAACAGTATATTTCTATCTGCAATAGACCACAACTACTTCTGAATTTTCGCCACTAAATGAAAGAAACTTACCATGTAAGCTTCAAATATACTTTGTGAGTGATGAGGGCGTATGAAATCATCATCAATGGCATGCCCAAATAAAACAGGAACAAAACATGATTTTGCCACCTGTAATACAAAAAAGTATAAAGGAATTACATTCTTGAATAACAGGTAATATGATAAAATTAACACAAAAGGCAGTTGAATGAAACACCATTCAAGTTTTTCATTCACTAAACAAATTGTTTGCAACTTCTTTCACATCTCTTTGTTAGACACTTGTATAAAATCCACTGGTAACTGCCCAAAACCAACCTACAACTATCATCAGCGTGATGAAGATATCACGCCATATAGTCAGTAAAATTGATCAAGTAAAAATACAGTGGAGAGTCACACACTAGCTCACTTAATAGTGACTGTAATTTCAATTAACAAATTAGCTATTATTCTTTACTCTAAACTACGTATTAGCTTTCCATTTTGACCAAGTGGTTATCCCATACCATAAATACATGAAACTGATAAAAAATTAAAAAAACAGAAGACATGTTGGATGGGATAACTACAAACATGAACAGGTTAATAATTGACTTAGTTATCATCCAGAAGCTTCAACTTGCAACACCCAATAAAGTAAAGCTGCAGGAGAGAGAACCTTGATGGTGTTCAGGTCCATTATGTCAAACTTTGCCTTTTTCTGAATAGATTTACGCATGTATTGGATAGCAAATTTCACCTAGAACAGGCAACAAAAATAAACATAGTGAGACAACACAACAGCCATGACTAGAAGAACATTTGTGCACTCATCATTGCCTCAATTATTAAAACATGTGCGTGATTTAAGGAGTCTGGTGGATGAGATTAGGGCAAAAACAATGAAGGGTGAAAGAACCTCCAATACACAATGGAAGGTTAACACTTACCCCAACAACAACAAAACTGACATCATAAGGTGTAAGTAGAATAACGCAACAATAAAGAGCTGATGTGTAAAGAAGATAAAATTAAGATTCATGACGGGAACAGTAGAATGCCAGAAACAATAAACATGGCTATGCACCAAAGTTGCTAGACAATAAATGTTAATGGTAAAATAAACTACTGACATCATCTAGGTGCAAGTAGAATTAGATTTTATTAAGACCAAGATGATGGAAAAATTACAGGGTAGCTGAGCTGTTTCCAAGTAAAATAAATTGCTGCCATCATCTAGGTGCAGGTAAAATTAGATTTTATTAAGACCAAGATGATGAAAAAATTAGAGGGTAGAAGAGCTGTTTCCAATGAACCATCCAAATTCCAATAAAAGCCCAAAAGAAGAAGAAGAAGAAGATCTAAGCACAATGATATCACAGTAAAAAATCAAGAGGAAAGAGTTCTCCATGCAAGTAAAAATCCTGTAAGCCTTACTTGAGCCAGTAGTGGTGATTCCAGGGAAAATATCACTAATGTAGTTTCCAATCATTAACATTTCCGGAAAATTATGCAATTAATTGAAAAACTATCATAATAAACATGCTTGTATGCTCATTTATTTCCTGTTATTATAAATCATCGTACAAAATACACCAAGGCTGTGAATCAATGAATGCTGTAATTCTCATAATGTGGCTGAATGTATCAACTTACAGTGAACTTGGGTAAACGGAATTTGTAAGTTTCCACAAGTTCCATCATTAGGTCAACCAAATCAGAAAAGGGACTGTCAAGAACCATTCCAGCGATTGAGGGATCCTCAGCTCCATACATCAGGCTGTAAAATCAATGGTATATAAGTAAATGGGAAGGCCTTAACACTGCTACAGGTCCACGTGAGCATAAACCAATTACACAGCGAAAAAAAAAAATGGAAAGGAAAGGAAAAATAGAGGTGAATGAACAGAACCTAGTGACAGCACCCATTGAACGGCCCCATAAGCCAATCAAAGAGACATTTCCATCTTGCCGCAAATAATTAACGACAGCCATGAGATCATCTTTCTAGAAAACAACTAAAGAATGTAAGATGGTGACTTTCAACATTGGAGAACAGCAATTGCCAATATAACAATAAATGTTCATGTGGTGTCTAAACAATTTCTAGGAGATTAACAAATGTTTTGACAATCAATGGAAAAAAAGATGCAGTTACTCAATGAGCATCCAACTTCCATCAAATGTTTTTGATAAATTGCCAGAACTTACTTCATTCCATCCTAGAGTGACATGATCTCCTCCAGAAAGTCCGGATCCTGAGAAATCAAGGGTGAAAACTGTAATATTTGAAGGCAACAATATAATAGCAGCTTCACTAGCATCAACCCTGCACCCACTGAAAAAATAAAGATACGCTACCAATTAGTAACAATCAGTTCTGTGAAACACAAGATTGAAGAAATCAATGCAAAATCTTAACTAAGTTGATCTTTCTATAAAGCTGTCAGTCACTCCACTCTCTACTCCATTTTCACGGGGGTAAACAAAAGGAAATATTTAGCACCAAGATAGAGAAAGAACTTTATTTTGGCATATAATATGCTTGTTGACTATAGAAAATTCTCTTTCAATTTAATCTGTTTTCTCATTCTTCATCATCCAAAATTTTGGGTTCCTAAGAACACTAGAAGACTCCATCTATAAGGTGCTACAGACAGCAAGCTACATTACAATAAACCCTGATTAACCAGTTACCTGTTTCCATGACAATATATTACACATGGCAGAGGCTTTTCTTGGGGATTAACAATGGGCATGTAATGACTACATTGAAGAGCATCTCCCCTACCATTTTGAACCTGTGAACATTGAAAGCACCTTACACATAAGCCAACGATCACTTCAAATTTGTCAAGTTTCCAAGCAGGCATAAAGAAGACATCATTGATTTACTAACAGAAGGTCCATAGTTGTCAATTCCTTGCAGAAAAAAGTGCATAGAAGAAATAAATCTTTAATCCTCTTTTACAATCATGAGAAAGGAAGGATCAAATAATTTTAACAATGTTTCTAATCTCTCGTGCATGTGAAATGTGGAAGTGTCCATGAGTGTGTGGACCATGACTAAGTTGCAACTGCATTGCCCAGTCCTAGATATTCCATTATCCCGGTAAGAAAGAGTGTAAAGAAAACAACTGGTCGCCTAACCCAGCAAAACATTATGCTATATGGGTATATTGTAGGACCTCCGATTTAAAAATTCACCTAAAAATAGTAACATGGATGACGAGTTACAAAGTATCAAAGATTCAGAAATCTTGATGAAAACTTCAGCAAATCTATATTAGGCTTGATAAGCATGTGCAATTGCTAGGGTTACTTGTTTACTAGACTGTTTTTATATATATCTAGCTGATGACAATAGAAGACAGGACAACTAACATATCAGGGGTTTTTAGCAAGTTATTGCTTGAGATACTTGCCTAACAGAGAGGAAGACATAAAAATCAGACTAAGTACAATCAAACATAAAAAAAGACTTTTCCACACATATAGAGTGGCACTTACCTCCACATCCTTTCTTTGGTACCATTTTCCTTTCAACATGAACTCTTGATCCAACAAATCATGTTTTGGATTGTATTCAGCTCTACAGACCAAAAAATGGACAGAATCATGAAAAAAATATAAACAAAGAAAATGTCCAATACATTTGACAGGTATCTAGTCAGCAAAAATTTTAATTTCCTGCACTTATTGCTATATACCAGTTATATAAGAAGTGCAGTGCATAATCGCATCACTTCAGCATGCAACATACTCTAATGCCCTCATGTTCTTAAAGAGACCGATGCGACATTTTTTTCTTCTTCTTCTAAGGAACCAATTCTTAAATAATGAAAATAAAAACATATATGGAGCCCCAATGATGCGAAAAAATTTAGATATCAAACATACATCAGCTCACAAGAGGATTCATCTGATCTACAAGATGTCTTTGATGACTGAACTCAGTGTTTGACATTGACAGTGCGAGATTGACTTTAAACAGACATTTGACCTATAATAGTTCAGTGTCTATAAATTTAGGAACTTCATCTGATTCTCATCGAAATGGTTCAGCATCTAGTATCAATTATATCCAATTAAACTGCCAATTTAATGACTCCCAGAAAGTTCATTTGCTGTCTATACTTTCAATACCACGTGAAATACCCCAAAAGTAGAAAAATCAAGTTAATAAAAGCAAAAGAACTAAAATGTCCTGATCCCCACATGCCAACCAGTCAAAACAAGTACTGAAATTCAACACAGCGCATATCGATTAGCACCCTTCAACTTTCAAAAGAATACGAGAAATAGTGACAATATAGACTATCTGCCATGCACCATAATACGATTTCATATATAAAAATGAAAACTACCTGAAACAATACACGGGTTGGAATCTAAAGATCGAAAGTGAGTAATCAATACATGGGATTATAAACAAGAATATCACAACATAAAAAATAAATAAACATAAATTAGCACAGAAAGATCTTGGATTCTGAACAAATCACACAAACAAAGTAAAGAGTCAAAGTTATATTATTTGAATCCCACTAATAAATCAAAATTAAAACTCCTTTTGGTTGCCAAGCAAACTGATAGAACGGAACTAAAATCAAATTTGAATCTCATGCTGTTTATTATTTTTTTTTAATGAGTAGACTAAAGAAATATAAAAAATAAGCCTTTGGAGAAAAGGGTTTCCAATTTTCATCAAAAGCCAGATAGGAAACGACCCCAGATAGGAAACGACCAAGATTCAAAACGAAATCCTTCTCTCTCCCACTTCTAATCATCAACCAAACAAACCAAAATCCAGATAAAAACCAATCAAATTTGAAGGGAAGAAGAGAGATTTAATACCTGGGAGGCCGTATAATAAAGTTAACAAGCTGCTCCATAGAGATTCGAAACTGTAACTTTGATCTCTCTTATTACTGCTATAATAAATTTAAAAGCTTTTTTGTATTGCTAAAAAAACAGAGAGAGAGAGAGAGTAATAGGAAGACAGAACAGTATGTGTATCTGTTTTATGTCGTGTATCTGTTTCTGTATCGGGAAAAGAAAAAAGATAGAGAGAGAGAGAGAGAGAGAAATGGAAGGCAGAGGAGGAGAGGGCTTCGTTTTTCTTGTTTCTTATTTATTAACTTGTTATTGTAAAGCTGTTTTGTTTCTTCTATTCGTGTTTCGGTGTGCAGGAGGTGGTTGGCTTCTGCCAACCCACGCTTCTTGTCTCTCTCCGTCTACTGGCTGGCTCTTCTCTTCTTACGTGTGTGAATGGATTCATGTGTGGAATTTTCAGGGGAATAACATCGGTTTCAAACGGTTTTGTTCGGTTTGGTTTGGTTCGGTATGGTTCGATTCAGACTAAAAAATCAACCTAAATCCTCTCTTTTTTTTGTCAAAGTTTTGAACCGTCTTCCATGAGCTATTTTGTATAGGTTTTTATTTAATGGACTTTTAGTTTATAATTATTTTTTTGGTTTAATTCGATTTGATTCGGTACGGTTTAGTTTTTTCAATTTCTAAAATTTAAAACCAAACCAATTCTTTTTCTTACTTTTTTTTTAACCAAAATTATCCAATAAGTTTGAAAAACAGTTCAATTTCGAATAATTCAATTAATTTAATCACTTTTAATACGACTTAGCAAAAAAAGAGTTGATAGTAAAGGGGTTTTGTTCGATCTGATGAGGCTTTAAAGCCCGAGTAGATCAATATTTTTAGATCTTGAACACAAAGAAAGCTGTGGATCGTCGAAAATATAAGCATAGATTCGTAAGTGTATACATGAGAACCGGCCATAAAGTGAGTGTACTTGAATCTTCTATAATAGACGTGGGATAATAGTTGTACTTCAAAAAGATCTTAAACTTTTTTTTTTTTTTTTTTGCCAGTGTCACTAAGAATCTGACCACCATTGTGGTAATTGAAAAATCAAATGAGTGATGTTTTCGCTCTAAAATCTATTTTTACAAAAAAAAAAACCTAATAAATACCATGAAAAACATTCATAAATCACTTACCTCAAAATCACTCAAAAAATTAAAAATCAATGGAATAAATTATTATCTAGAAAATTATCTAGGAAATCAGGGAAGTAGTGTTTTGGCCTAAAAATTTATTTTTCAAAATTTTCACCTAAAAGCACATTATAAACACTATAAAAAACTCTATCAATCACTAACCATATCTTAAAATCAATCAAAATAAATTAACAGAATAAAAAAAATATACATAAAATAAAAAAATCATTTTTCAAACATGTTTATAGGAAAAAGGAATCACCACCATTGAATTTCTCTCTTTGAATAGAACTCTTTGATACTAAAATTGGCTATTTTTATCGTCACATTATGGCCAAAATGATAAATTTCTATCTAATTTGTCATTTTCAAGTGACTCTTTTGAAGTTAAGGATTGAAATATTAAGAAAATGAATTATTTAACTATATTTGAAATTGCAAAAACTAAAGGGATTGTATAGAAAAACAAAAGAAAAATAGGTGGACTAAACATAACTTTTTTTGAGTGAATTTGAGATTGACCAAATGATTTATTCTTGTTTTACACTTTGGTCTTTTTCTGTACAATTTTTCTTTCTTTAACAAAATTTAATAAATTGATAATTAATTTGGATATACAAGGCTACAAATGAAAAAATAAATAGCTTGAGGATGAAATTAGAGAAAAAGCTCATGGTTATTGTGGATTACTACCTAGCACTTTTAATATATTGCTTGTTGCTACTTAGAATACGACCACTATTTTGATAGCTGAAAAATTAGGGAGTGGTGTTTGTGGCCTAAAAAAATATTTTTCAATCTATTTTCATCCAAAAAAGCTTATTAAATACCATAAAAATCTTCATTACCAAGCTCAAAACACCTCAAAGACCACTTGAAAAAAAATCAACCAAATCAAAAAATCTAAATGAAACTTGATCAATCTTTTCAGACATGTTTATAGGGGAAAAAACCACTATTATTGAACTCCTTTCATCAAATAAAACTCATTAAAACCAAGATTAGCCATTTTTATTGTCTTATAGTGGTCAAACCGACAACTTCCTTTTTTCTTTGCTGTTTTCAAGCTACCCTCTCTTTTATTTTAAAGTCAAGGAGTGAAATGTTGAGAAAATAAATTTTAAAATTAAATTTAAAATAACAAAAACTAAAAGGATCGTAAAAATAAACAAAAATACGTGGAATAAACAAAAGTTTTTTTTAGCGAATTTGTGATTGGGCATGAGATTTTTTTCTTGTTTTCCACTTGTTCTTCTCATGTCAATTTTTTTCTTTATGGTCATTACTATGGACATCAAGGCATTATATGTAATCCCATCGTAGAAGCTAGATTCATAGAAGGAATATTATTCTAAACCAAAATATCCATCGATATGGATTGCCAGCCAAATATTCAGGAAGAAGAAAAGAAGGAACATCCCTCGGATATATTTTGATATTTTCAACCAACAGGAACATGCAGAGGGCTGCATAAAAACCCTATTCAAACAAGTTTTGTCACAGCAAGAAAAAACAACCCAGCACCAGACCTTGTGCCACGCAGCCCTTGCTTGTTCAGAACTCAAGCCTGGTGTGCCTGGCTAGTGGATATTATACTTTAAAATCACAAATAAAATGCATGATCAGATCAAATGGTAGGGCAGATTCTTGAGTGTATAATATAAAATTAAATCTAAAGAGAGGATTTCTTGAAGTGGGAAGAGCATAAAGGTTGAAAAGGTCTGGTGGGCTTCAAAGGCAACCAACCACCATGGAAGGTAGTGAGTAATAGAATAAGAGGTCAATCAATGCAACGACAGCGACAGCATGCCTTTCTTACAACTGACATTACCTGATTTGAAGGAACACCCACCTTACCAAAATAGTTTCTTCTTTTTAACAATGTCTTTGTTTGTAAGTTTTTTAAAAAATTAATTTTATTTTTTTTAAAATTAATATATTTTTGATATTTTTAAATTATTTTAATGTGTCAATGTTAAAAATAATTTTTTTAAAATAAAAAATATATTATTTTAATATATTTCTAAATAAAAACACTTTATCTAATAACCAAAACCACGAGTATAAATAAGATATCATGAAGTATGCTATTGATGAGCAAAAGAAATATAAGTGGGCGACTATCTTCTTGTAAATAGAGTATTTGGTAGTGTAGTTATGGTTGTTTTTTAAATAATTTTTTGTATTAAAATGTATATTAATAATTTTTTTTATTTTTTAAAAATTATTTTTAATATCAACACATTAAAACAATTAAAAAAAAAAACCAAGGTGTTTTCACTGAAATATAAAAGGAAAAGACACCGTACGTACAGCTATCCTAATTATAAGCATGGCGACGGAAACCATCTTTAGTGAAAAAAACTGGATGGTTATAAAGAATAGAAAGAGACACCTCCGTCAGCGTATAAGCTGTGGATTTATTGATAGGAATTTGTCATCAAAAAGTGTCTTATTATCGGGAATTTTAGATTCATTGATAACTTAATCAATGATTTAAATATCAACAGAATATTCATGTTGAAAAAGTTGTCAACCAATATGAATATTATTGATGGAACAATAATATATATAAGAATATTTTTGTTTTTAGATTTTAAAAGTGTTTTTAAAAAAAAATTAAATTTTTTTATTTTTTTCTTTACTTCAAATTAATATTTTTTTTAAAAAAAATTTTATCTTGATGAATTTCCAAACGAAAAACATTTTGAAAAGCAACCGCTACTATACTCCAAAACAACCCCATAAAATCGATGGACTTCTCGACAGAATCACCAATATAAATATTATGTTGTTGAATTTATCGGTCAATATCTAAACAGTTCACAACTCTTTATAATTCTTCAAGAAAAATGAGCCTACATTATCGACGGATTCACCGACATGATATTTATATTCGTCGGTGATTTCATTGGTATTTTAGTAATTTGTTTTTTTAATACATGCTTATTTTGATCAAATAATTTGACATTACATGACATTAAACATCTAAATTAAATTGAAAAACACATTTTATATTGTTAATTTAACTGTAAAAATCAATTACAAATGTCTATATATATTAAAAAGAAGTTGAAGCTGTAGGTGGAGGTGGAAGTGGAGGGGGAGAAAAATCTCATGGAAGTCTATAAGGGGGGATAATGAGTGTAGAAGTATGTCATCATCTCCTCCCATTGCTTCCTACTTTGTTCTTCATACCGGGCCTCCGTTTCAGCCTTTATATTGGTAATCATAGTAGGAATTCGTTCTTGAACCAACTCCTTAACGGCTAGTGATAGCTTCCTTGGGCTAAATTGTGGGGTGCCTACGATTGAGACACTACAACCTGACCTCATATCTCGGGCAGTAGTCACAGGGATACCATAAACTCGATTCCTATTGGGTCCATTGGTTGCTCCAACCTCTAAACACAATTTCAAACCATATTCCGAATGGGTTCAAGGGGTCCTCTCCATGTTTGGTGCTTATATTGTTCCTACAAAAAAAAAAATAAACAAGTCAAAGTTGTCGATAAAAATCATTAATCTAAAAAATATACAAAAAATTTCAAAGTTACTTACAACAAACACCCCATCTTAAATGTCCATGAATTTTTACACCCATTTCTGTCTATCCTCCCTCTATATATGTGTTTCCATATATAACTATATCTCAAGCTGTGTAGCTTGCAAAATAAATCATTAGTTAATTATTGTCACAAATAATACTTAAAAATAAAACAAACTCTTACAAGGTGCTTTGTATGGTTAAATAAAAGGAAGCGATTTGTCGGTATACTTGTTAATGGAACCATGAGTCTTTTGTTTATGTTCAAGGACCCACTCCGTGACCGCCTCCTAAAACCCTCTAACATCAAGAACTTTAGATATCTCTTCTGATTACTTTCACTGATGTGGGAAGGTCTAAAATTCTTCCAGATCTCAAAGTCATCTTGCTCAGCTCTTTTCTTAGTGTAGGTGTGTGCGCCATACCAGAAATCATGCAACTAGGTTCAGAAATTTGTTCAAATAAAAAAATATAATGAAAAATAAGATTATAATCTTATATAAATTGAATTGAAGAACACATTTTATATTATTAATTTAACTGTAAAAATCAATTACAAATGTCTATATATGTTAAAAAGAAGTTGAAGCTGTAGGTAGAGGTGGAAGTGGAGGGGGAGAAAAATCTCATGGAAGTCTGTAAGGGGGGATAATGAGTGGAGAAATGTGTCATCATCTCCTCCCATTGCTTCCTACTTTTTTCTTCATATCGGGCCTCCATTTCAGCCCTTATATTGGTCATCATAGTAGCAATTCGTTCTTGAACCAACTCCTTAACGACTAGTGATTGCTTCCTTGGGCTAAATTGTGGGGTGCCTACAATTGAAACACTACAACCTGACCTCATATCTCGGGCAGTAGTCACAGGGATACCATAAATTTGATTCCTATTGGGTCCATTGGTTCCTCCAACCTCTAAACACAATTTCAAACCATATTCCGAATGGGTTCAAGGAGTCCTCTCCATGTTTGGTGCTTATATTGTTCCTACAAAAAAAAAATTAAACAAGTCAAAGTTGTCGATAAAAAATATTAATCTAAAAAATGTACAAAAAATTTCAAAGTTACTTACAACAAACACCCCATCTTAAATGTCCATGAATTTTTACACCCATTTTTGTCTATCCTCCCTCTCTATATGTGTTTCCATATATAACTCTATCTTAAGCTGTATAGCTTGCAAAATAAATCATTAGTTAATTATTGTCACAAATAATGCTTAAAAATAAAACAAACTCTTATAATTTGTCGGTATACTTGTTAATGGAACCATGAGTCTTTTTATTTATGTTCAAGGACCCACTCCGTGATCGCCTCCTAAAACCCTCTAACATCAAGAACTTTAGATATCTCTTCTGATTACTTTCACGGATGTGGGAACGTCTAAAATTCTTCCACATCTCAAAGTTATCTTGCTCAGCTATTTTCTTAGTATAGGTGTGTGCGTCATACTAGAAATCATGCAACTAGGTTCAGAAATTTGTTCAAATACAAAAATATAATGAAAAATAAGATTATAATCTTATAAAAAAAAATATAAACTTCACAAGTTAAAACTTACCTAGTTATGCTATGATTTTTCCAGACTCGCCTGACAACCTTGGAATTTGCAGCATCCCACCAAGATTTTTCCTTATAATCATTTTCGTAAAATAATTAGTTTCTAAATATTTTTTTAAAAAAAAACATATATATTAACTACAAGTATTGATAATATATGTACTAACATTAAACTTTTCCAACCAAGCCTTAATCATAAGCATCCATTATGAATAATCTTTAAGCTGGCTCCATTGAAACAAAGACACTCCATCAATACTTTCATTGTCGATGTTATCGTGCACACAACTTCCTTATTTATGAACTTGAAAATCAATTAATTAATAAAAAAACTAAATAAACATTTACTCATTACGTTGATGTTATCTATGAGGAGAAAATAATAATTTATATGCTTAAATTCGGTTTTTATTTTGCTATAAACTTGTTAGAATAAGGATCTCCAGCAAATAAGATGTCAGATCTGTAACCCATATTCATGAGCCTACATCATTAGTATGTGTATTTGTGTCCTTTCATGATTGACACCTAAATACACTACAGACTCAACATTACTACTTGAAGAAGTATAACTGCTTTGTCCCAACCCTGAATTTTTTCTTTACATCTAAACAATATAACTAAATAATCATATTTAATTAAATTCTCAATCTATGGTTTTTGTGCATCCATCTATTTTTAACAAAATTTCAACAACACCTCCCTTATATGGGACCCTACCTCAATGTTTATGGGACCCTACCTCAATGTTTTCAGAAATACAGAAAATCACATTCTCAAACCATCTATCATATATAATGTAACTTGGAGATCAATTTTCAATATAATTTATATGATTTTTCACATGTCCATCGTTATACCAAACACCCAACTTCCATAATATTCTTAGAAAATACCTTTAAACACAATTTGCACAACTCCCTCAAAACATTATCATGTATTATTATAACCCAGTAACAACAACAAACAAACCAATTAACATTCTAACATAAAAATCACATGAATCCTAATTTCAAGAATCGAAAGTTTTCCAATTATTTATACAATTGATCCACTTCAAATTATTTACATGCATTCTCATAACCCAACAACAATAATAAACAACCTAATTAACATTCGAACATAAAAATCACATGAACCGTAATTTTAAGAATTGAGGGTTTTCCAATTCTTAATACATTTAACCCAATTCAAACCATTGACATGCATTCTCAAACCCAACAATAATAATAAACAATCTAATTAACATTCTAACACAAAAATTACATGAACCCTAATTTCAAGAATTTAGGGTTTTTCAATTTTTTAATACAATTGACCCAATTCAAACTATTTGCATGCATTTTCATAACCCAACAACAATAATAAACAACCCTATTAATATTCTAACATAAAAATCACATGAACCCTAATTTCAAGAATTGAGGGTTTTCTAATTGTTCATACAATTGACTCAATTCAAATCATTTACATGCATTCTCATAACCCAACAATAATAGTAAATAACTCAATTAACAGTTTAACATAAAAAACCACATTCACCCTAATTTCAAGAATTGAAAATGAACATGAAGTTGACAAAATGACTAAAGATCAAACTTTTTATGGTGGATAGAGAGAGAGATTCGTCATTGATTCTAGAGTAAGAGAAAGCATTGTTCAATGATGAAGCTTAACAAAATATAGAGAGATGGAGGAGAGAGATGGGAGGAAATGTGGAGGTTTATGGGGAATAAAGGAAAAATAAAGGGTTGCTCGACATATCTGGGTTTCAATTCATTAATGAAATTTTTTTCAGTAAGTCAATCAATGATTTACCATGTCAACACATCACCGATAGACTCTTCGATGAAATTTTTTAAATTCACTGGTGAGTTCACTTGTCATTTTAAGAGTTTTTTTTTAATACTTTTGAAAACCCCCTAAATTCACTAACGAATCGTCATTTGTCAATAATTTTGTTGGTTAGTTCCAATATCATGAATTCCTTCCAAAATGTTTTGTAATTCTCTGGCCACTTTAGAGTCCATCATTGAGTATTAAATTCACCAACGAATGTTAGTTCATCAATAAGTTTGTCGACTGGTCTAAGTTCATGAATTCCTCCAAAAACTCTATATAATTCTCTAACTATTTTAGCATCCATTAGTAAGTCTATCGGTGAGTATAAAATTCATCGAAGAATGGTACTCTAGTGGTAAGTCTGTCAGTCAATCCAATTTCATGATTTTTTCCCCAAACTCTTTGTAATTCTTTGACTATTTAATGTCCTTAAATGAATATGTTTGAGATCTAAATCATCATAAAATTCATCAACAGTTATTTAATAATTTTTAATTTTTTTAAATTTATGTTGGTGATTACGTTGGTGAATTTAAAACATTTATTTTTTTATATGTTGTTTATAATCCATATCCAATCTAATTATACAACAACATCGGTAACAAAAACAACAACAATAATTGATTCAACAATAACTCATTAAAACCTCAACCACAATAATAAAATCTTGATAAATGTAAAACATATAATGCATTATAAAACGAAAACAAATATTTTAATTACATAATGATGTTTTACATACAAAATCAATTCAAATCCTTTTTAATCAAAATCTTCTTCAACTTTATTTTTTATCATCTTCATGACCACCACCACCATCATCTTTGTTGAACTGAGGTTGGTCGGTCTCTTCAACTTCATCCACTTTTGTATGTTCACTAGTACTTAATAAATCATTTAACCCATCAATATTAACATGAACATGAGTATTCTTATTGACATGAAAATTTAAATTTTCTTCTAACTCGATAGATGGAGTAACTCAATATGGATCAACTAACTCAACTAGTTAAAATGCATCTTCTCTCCTAATTACCATTACGATCTTTAACAACTTGGACATGACTTTGAGATTTGATTTTCACAACAAATAACCAATCAAATCTATTACGATCCTTTCTAAAGGAAGGACTGTATATGTAATACACTTGTTAGCGTTGTTTAGAAAAAACAAATACCTCTTTTATTAATTTCAACCAAACCATGGTAATGATCTACTCTAATTTCTCTATTGGTATAATACCAATAACATTTGAATAAAAAGACTATATTTTGTGCCCTATGATATTGCAATTTCATCACCTATTTGATTAATACTTTAAAGTGCATTTTTATCAAGGTTTTATATCATTATTTTGCACTTGAAGTATCAATAACTCCTTAACTAAAGCATGTTTTATAATAACATATCTAATAATATAAGATACATTTAATTTATGGTAAATGTTTATCTTAAATGCAGGCCTATCACATAAATGAAAGAATTAATTGATAAGTTGAAGTACTGAAATTGAAAGGACAAAGAGATGGCCAAACTTAAAAAAGAGATGTTGGTGTAGTCCAAACTGTAACATTGTTCGGTAATCAGGTCATATCTGGAGCTGTAGATCTCGGATTTAGTTCTACTTTATATGGATGGTAAGGTAAGACATATGCCTACAACTTTCATGAGGAGCCCAAATTTAACAAGGCCTTTTTCAAGTCCAAATTGTAGCAACAATGAAAAATTCTGAATTTGTCCTGCAGCCCAGACATTGTTCAGTGTTCAGCCCATATCTCGAGTTCTAGAAGTCCAAATGATCTCAATTTGTTACCCTGGAAAGATGAGACAATTCCCTAGAACTTTCATGATTGAAGTCTGTTTAAATTATAACATTATTAATGACGTTTTTGGCAGACAAGAAGATAAGAATTGTCACCAAGTCAAGATGTGGCCACCCATTCATCAATTAGTCAACAAATCAATAGTTCTGAATTTTGGCCTATAAAAGGAGGCATTTGC
>Ga0325405_1001409_pt1 | contig 24380 bp, 7 predicted proteins | sample PopdelMetagenome_21_FD_205663 | JGI IMG/M metagenome (GOLD analysis project Ga0325405, IMG submission 205663) | Populus deltoides microbial communities from Bellville, Georgia, United States - Xylem-Control-R2 | ecosystem: Host-associated > Plants > Phyllosphere > Stem > Wood/Secondary xylem...
TCAGATATTTTCAGGAAGTGATCTCCAATCTGCATGCTTTCCTAATTTGTGTCGACTTGAGATCAGAGGATGCAACAAGTTGAAGAGTCTCTTCCCGGTAGCCATGGCTTCAGGTCTCAAAAAGCTCAATATACTTAGAGTAAGTCAATCCTCTCAATTATTGGGAGTATTTGGGCAGGGTGATCATGCTTCATCTGCCAATGTTGAGAAGGTTATGGTGCTCCCTGATCTGCAGGAGTTGTGGCTTGTACAATTACCAAGTATTTCCTGCTTTAGTCTCGGATGTTATTATTTCTTGTTCCCTCATTTGAAGAAGTTGGAGGTGGATGGATGCCCAAAGCTGACCACAGAATCTGCTACTACATCAAATGACTCAATGGGTGCTCAATCAGAGGTGCTACTGATTTGACTTGATTTCTTGCCTCTCATTTACTTTTAAAAGTGCACAATAATTACTATGTATTACATCTAACAAATTGCTACCCTTGTTGTTTTCTTGTGATGCAGGGCTTTATGAATTTGAAAGAAATATCTATTGGAAACTTGGAAGGAGTACACGATTTAATGCAAGTTGGACGTTTGGTAACTAATAGAAGAGGTGGGCATGAACTTTCACTCGTGAGTTTGGAAACATTATGCTTGAACTTATTGCCAGACTTGAGGTGTATATGGAAGGGTCTCCTGCCGAGCAATTTGACTACTTTGATGGTGATCAAGTGTAAGAGACTGACACATGTATTCACAGATAGCATGATTGCAAGTCTAGTTCAACTGAAAGATCTACATATATCAGCTTGTGAGGAATTGGAGCAAATCGTTGCTAAGGATAATGATGATGAAAAGGATCAGATATTGTCAGGAAGTGATCTCCAATCTTCATGCTTTCCTAATTTGCGTCGACTTGTGATCAGAGGATGCAACAAGTTGAAGAGTCTCTTCCCGGTAGCCATGGCTTCAGGTCTCAAAAGGCTTCAAACACTTCATGTAAGTGAATCCTCTCAATTATTGGGAGTATTTGGGCAAGATGATCATGCTTCACCTGCCAATACTGAGAAGGAGTTGGTGCTCCCTGATCTGGATCGGCTGTTTCTTGAAAAATTACCAAGCATTGTCTACTTCAGTCATGGATGTTGTGATTTCATATTCCCTCGTTTGTCGATGTTGGAGGTGCGTCAATGTCCAAAGCTGACCACAAGATTCGCTACTACATCAAATGGTTCAATGAGTGCTCAATCAGAGGTGTTGTATATTTGACATGATTTCTTGCCTCTCTTTTAGTGTTTTTATTTCTTGTTTCCCTCAATAATAAGACTTACAAGTTGGAACGTGTATGCCATGCTTGAATTGGTTTTGCAGGTGTCTCAAGTAGCTGAGGATTCCAGCACTGGCTGCTCCGTGCCAACCAGCACTTGTAGAAAATGGACCCCATATAATGGGTGGAAAGAGATAAAAGAGTTTGGCATTGGAATTCGAAAAACATGCTAGTAATTCATTCTTGCAGTCCTTCTTTAAATGGTTGGATTAAATCAACAAATACGATATGCCTGGATGATCTTTGTTCTTGATGTTTGCATTAGGTTGGTTGGTTACCTATTTCATGATCAACTCGACATTGGTGGGAAGTAATTCCAGCTGTTTCATTAGCTACAACAATTTGTCTTATTTCATGTATTTGTTGTGTGAACTTCCAGAAATAAGGGTAATGTCATGTAATGGGATACAGTTTGGCTTCACATTAAGTGTCTGAACCTTAAAAAACAAGGGCATAATGTTTACTCATTTATGTGCTTATTGTTTAATGTGTGGATTCTCATTCTCCTCATTTTGATGTTCTATTTCTATTACGGATTCTTTATGTGGTTAACTTGTTATTGTGCGTTCCGTACAATAATATGGTTTCTACCCATTATTTCGAAGATCAATGATAGAAAAAGGATGGAATATTTTTGAAGATCTGCTTTGCTTGCACTTTCAAGTAATAATTATGGAGTGCTTCATCATGTCAGGAAAGTGTTCCATGATAGGTTTTGGTACAGGAATAACTCCAGAGAAAAAACAAAATGCCTTTTCTTAACAGCTAATCCAATCGCACTCAAACGCCATACCAATAAGCCAATGAATAAGAACTGTTTGAGTTCTGATGATAAGGAAAGGAGTCTAGAAAGCACACCATGTGAGGCCAACCTCTTCGGAAAAAAAATGCAATTTTTCTTTGAATTTAAGTCTTAAAGGATAACCTTGTGTTCTAATCTTTTCTTCAAACCCAGTAGACTTGATATCCTAATGCAGTGTTCTACCAGCACCAAGAAAATACATGTGAATGGGATACATGTGAATGTTTTTTTGTCTTTGTTGAATTTGGTTTTTATGAAGGAATTTTATTTTTAAATTGAATTAAATTGATTGATTTCATCTTTTAACATTTAATTTTTTAGGTGTTGAGCTCCTGCATTGAGCCTTAGTCAAGAATTTAATGGATTGCAGGTTTAAGAGTTTAACCTAAGTTTATAGGGTTTCCTCAGGCTTCTTTGGTGTTTTGTTTCTTTTTTTAAGCTCTTTTCTTTTTTCATATTTTAACCTCTAATATTTTTTTTTTTTACTTTTATTCTATAGGATTTATCTTTTTTTTTTTAAATAACAAGGGTTGCCTAAAATTTTTTTTTTTCCGATCTTTGTTAAATTTTACTTCTTTAAAAGGAATGTTTTTTAATTAAATTAATTTTTTTGATTTCATCTTCTTTCATTTAATTTGAGACAATACATGAGAGAATTTTGTTTTTTTAATTAAGTTTTTTGAAAATTGATATTCTTTTTTTCTCTACGTTTTTTTTATAGAGTTATTTTGATATTATGTCTCAAGTCATGGATTCAATAGATTTACCAAGTTTGACTCAGGTTTTTTTTTCATTTCTTTTTATTTTTTTATCTCAAGTTAATGATCAAAATCTTAAATTTTTTTAAAAATTGCATCGTCAATAGTGTTTTTTTTACTTGGTTTTTTTTTTCTAAATCTATATTTCTTTCTTTATTTTCATACTTCAACATTTAGTTTATTGGAGACCGGGTTTAATAATTTATTGTGGTTTGCTTTATATATGGTTAGCTTAGTCTTTTTACACTATAAACTAAAAGAGGTGGTAAATTTACTATTTACCATCTCACAAAACACTATTCATTCCAATAATGTTTTTTATTTTGTTTTCTAAATCTATATTTCTTTCCCTAATTTCATATTTCAACATTTAGTTTATTGGAGTCGGCTTAATAATTTATCATAGTTTGCTTTATACATGGTTAGCTAAATCTAATAACTCGTATTATGAGTTTGACGAGTTAGCTTAATTTTTTTTTTTGTATAATTGATTAGTTTGGCATTGGAATTTGAAAAACATGCTAATAATTCATTCTTGCAGGTAAAATGGCTGCAATTATTTATCTTCTATCCTTTTTCTTGAAGTTTGTATTTTCATATATAGCAAGTCACTTGGTTAACTTGTTATTGTGCGTACCGTATAGTAATATGGATTCTACATGAATATATATAAATACATGTGAATGAGTATATATATAAAAAAATCAATTTATAAATTTATTGACAGAATATGAAATTCCAAGATGCAAGTAAAAGGATAAATCCTCTAGCTTTGAAAAGAATTAGTGTTTGCCTTTGAGATTGTAATAATTTTTTTTCAGGTTTATTCAATTTAATATTTTTAATAATACAAATGAAAACAAACAGCAAATTTAATTTATAAATGTAACTATCTCAAAACAATGTTGAGAAGGAAGAAAGATTAGTAGAATAAAAATAAAATAATTAAACTTTTAAAAAGCAAAGAGTTTTTAATGTTAAAAATACTAACATGTCATATTAACATACCGGTAAGATTATATTATAATGATCAACAAGAATGAAGAATTATACTAAATATAAAATAATAAATCAAAAGCATCAATGAAAAAAAATCACCTTTCTACTTATTTAGGCTGTCTAAAGCTAAATTACTAGATTAATTTTATCACACACAATAATTAGTCCATTAAATTTGAACTATTGTTGAAAAAACATGCGAAATACAACATCATAAGCCAGGCCCACGGCCTATAACATAAATATGAACTAAAGCAACTTCTACCCAAAAAAGTGAGGAACAAGTGCCTCATGGGGATTGACCTCTAAGGGACAAAGTTAGCACAATGGTGACCTACATAGAAGATATTCAAGGGCTTTATCCTTGTGGAGATATATCTTAGAAGCTATCAGTCAACGGAATAATACAGCTCACATGCCCGATGCTTTATTGATTGAGAAATTGGATAAGAATTTTGTGAGATTATAATGAAAGCTTCACGGCCTCTTATAATAATAAGAATTCCCTTTCCTTTATTTATGAGTGAGATTGCTGGGCTCTCAAGTCGCATTTCAATAATACTTGTGTAAAACCGACTATTATTTGTTTAAGATTTACCAGACTTGTATCTAATGAGATTCTCGTTATAATATATATGTGTGTGAGTAGAGTAGTTCATGAATCTCTTTTTCGTAATCTCACAAAGGCTCGTCTGATGCAAAAAGGGATGGAATCTGATAATTGTTGTGTTCATTGTGGAGCTGTTGGGGAGTCTCGTGAAAATGTACTGGTCCATTGTTCTTATGATCAGAGCTGCTGGGAAGAGTTAGGCATTCAAACACGGATGACAAGCAATGTCAGCTTTCCGCAATCGTTTTTTTCCTACTTCCGGTTGCTTGATGAGAATTTGTTGTTAAAAATTGCAGTCACAATCTGGGCTATTTGGAATAGGAGAAACGAACAGGTAAGGAACAATTATTCCTTCTCGTCCTATAGAGCTGTTCAAGCAGGTCTGAACTTTCTCTCTAGCTGGTCTGCTTCTCGGTTTACACCACCACATATAGCAATTCATCCTAGTTTGCCTAAATGGGAGAAACCTCCTCCTGGTTTTATCAAATGCAATATAGATGCAGCAGTTGACAATAATCAAGAGGCTATGGGAGCAGTGTTTGTCTTGCATGATGAGGAGGGGGCTTTGATAATGCGTGGCTGCTGGCATGCTAATGATGTTTTTCCCAAAGTTAGCAGAGGTATTAGTGTTGAAAGGGTTTTCTTTCATCATCATCATTATATATATATATTGGTATCAGTATCACCCTTGAATATTAACCAAATATAACCTAAATAACCTAATTTTTTTTTCATTTAATTTCTGATTTTCTGAAAGCATTTGATTATTACAACATAAAATAGGATAAAAGTTGAAAAACAAAAAGCACCCACACCTACATAATAAAATGGGCTAATTATATGGTCACAATCACATTAGCATTAGCAGATGTCGGCTATAAATTACAAAATCAAAATAACCTTAACCAAAATTGATTACCCCAAATTAATTTTAAAATTAGATTTATTTAAATTATATCTAAAATATATTAATATGAATTTCTCCCTATAAAAATATATGGAACCTGGTAAAAAAACAATTTCTTCTTCAATTTTGTTAATCATGATTAATTGTAAATCTTGATATAAAGAAAATGAGGAATGAATTTCTCATGCCTCCAACAAGTATATGTTCAAGCCTCATTCTCAATGTCGAGGGGCGAGACTATTAAACTTCAGGATTAAGATATTATTTGGTTATTATTTTGAGATAAAAAATATAAAGATAATGGAAATATAAAAGATATGTATTTATATATTTTTTTATTTTAAAAATATAAAAAATTTTAAAAAACATTATTCCAAAAAAAAAAATTTATGTAGCTATTTTCATCGTCACCATCAAACACATTTTCATCACTCCTGTATTTATTTATTTTGTTTTAAAATATTAACTAAATACAGCTTAATTTTTAAATCTGAGTTTATAAAAAAGATATGAATATCACAACATAGGGTAAAAGTTTTAAGAAGAAACACTCACAACAACAATAATAATAATAAAACCTTTCCAAATTTATGCTATAAATGACAAAATAAAAATAACCTCAACAAATCTAGTCCTAATTTTACATTAATCCACAAGCAAGTTGTTAATTGGTGGCCCATTCCAGACTGTCAAGTCAAGCATTTAACCTTGAACTTTTCAAATTGCATTTTCGTTTTCAATATTTTGTTCCAAATTGCATTTTCCCTTTCATTTTTTTGTACATTGATTGAATGGTACAGTCCTCATTTTCATTTACTTTTGGAAATTCACAAAAACATCCCTTTCAAGTTTCAGGTTACAAAACGACGTGCAGCTCAATCAATGCCTTCATTGCCTACAGCCTTTAAAAAATCAACTCGTTAGTTAGTTTCGTCCTTGGCTCGCTTAGAACGACATCGCTTAGAACGACATCCACCCGAATGTTTGACATGTGGCACTTGAAAATCAGATTAAGAGCATAGTTTTAAAACCCAACCTGGTGGTCGATCTGGTCTAATAATTAGATCACAGGTTTAACCGGGTCAACTCAAAAAAAAAATCAAATAAAAAATCACGGTTAGAGACTCATGTTTTTGACAAATCAAATAAAGACCATACAAGTGCTTCTGCATAACAATTCCCCTCAATTCCCCTCTCTTCCCTCTCTCGTACAATTCCCCTCTCTCATCCCTCTCTCGTCAATTCCCTTTCCAACCACAAATAAGTGTTTCTGCATGTAACAAGAAAACAACAGCAATGTAAAGAGGAAAAGAAAATCATAAAGAGAGAGAGAAAACACATGGGCATCGAAACAGAAAACAATAGCAATCGTGTATTGATGCAGGATCTGATCTAAATCGGGGATGCTGTCTTCAATGGAATATGACTGTATGTGTTTACTTTCTTTCTAAGAGTTAGCGGGCGAAGGGTAAATGATTGAATTTAGGAATCCAACATCCTCAGTGGAAGAAGCTAAGTCAGTAGCGAAGAGGGGATTGATTTGAACAAATAAAGTAGTGCTCGGGGCAGCCCCTTATTGTGAACGATGGCTTAAGCTAAAAGGGAAAGGGCTTTGGTTGGCCATCGCCCTTTGGTTTGGGCTCTTTCAAGACAACTCCTTCCATTCGAGACTAGTTGCTGCCAGAGACCGTGGATTTAACTACTACTCCCTCACCAGCAGGGACCCTTCTTCTGATTAGGCGCCGATACGGATTCATTCCAGTAGGGATTGCTCCTTTAATTTAGGTTTAGGGTATCGATGAGGTATTTCTTGTAATTGCAGGGGCTCGATAGCGAAGAAGGAAAATGAGCCCGTGAAGTTCCCCCGATCCCTCTGCTGGACCGGCAGGGTGGAAAGTCTTTCCTCTCTGTTAATGAGGCAATAGATTGGTGTGTTAACAAATTACCGCAGATCTTAGATGGAGCTATGGATTGAAATTGCTTTTTTTTTATTAGGTTATCTCTGTATGGCGTCTACAATTCTGCAGCGTTGTTCTTCGCCGTTTCATGGCTATGTATATATATATATAAAAAAAAAGAGACCGGGTCTTAGCCGGGTTCCGGGTCGATCGGGTTTCACCGGGTTAACTTCCAGACGGGTTTTTATTTAGACCCGGACCGGTCCTAGGCCCAGGTCGGCCGGGTCTCAGGTCGACCCGCCGGGCCGGTCCGGGTTTCAAAACTATGATTAAGAGACCGTTAGATGTTCCGTTAATCTTTTAATTCTAGAAATTAAAAAAAAATATTTAGCTAAAATGAGTGGTAGGAGATATCTAGTAAGTTAAAAAGACTGATGTCTAGAATGCTAAGATGATAAGTAGTTGTTACTTGCAAATTTGATAGATGTGAGTGTTCTTACATGTTTAAGAGATATACTCTAAAAATATATATGCTAAAATTATTAAAAATAAAAATATTATAAACCTAAATTTTAAAGATTTATTTAGTATTTATAACTCATTACGTGAAAAGGTAAATTTTGGTTTCTTTGGGTGTTGACTAGTTATTTATGGTGAAGTGATAATCTTTTTTTTTGTTCTACATATGGTAATGTGGTGTAGAATGTTTTTATAAAAATATTTTTTAATTAAAATAATTTTTTTTCATTAAAAACAAACTTTAAAATCATTAAAAAAATACTTAAAAAATTAAATTAACAACATTAATTTAATATTTTTTTAAATTAAATAAAATTTCAAAAGTAATTAATTTAAATCACCTATTAAAGCAGAAGGAACATTTGTGCTTGAATCCTGAGATAATTAAGTAGGAAAATTTTGCATTTTATGAAGTTATTTTTTTCTTAGTTATGATGATTTATTTTCTTGGAGGTCCCTAAAAGTGGAATATTAATGGTCCCAAAATTTACAAAGTTTTCCTGCAATCAAACAGTGCCCTTTTGAAATTGCTCAATTATTAAACGCTTGGTGTTTTCTTGACATCACATTACTTTAATTTTGTGGTTGATTAGAGCTCTATCTTCAAAAGTTTAATCTTCAAATCTTCTTCTAAATTCTTTAATTTTGCTCTCATATTGAATTTATGAAAATGTTATCTTTTTTATATTGTTAAAATGATGTCAAGTCTTAAAGACTGTTAGCCATGTGTTCCTAATTAACTTCTGATTTTTTGTATTATACCTCATACATAATTGCTGGAAGATAAAATAATTTATTTTTTATTCATGTTTATTAGCTTTCTATCTATTATACATGCAAAAGTTTATCTTATAATACTTTTAACCAAACCCAAACGTATTTTTTAAAAAAACCCAACTAAAAGTGTTTTTGTTAAACCTATTTTTTTAAATCACAACTATAAATGCTATCATTATTGTATGTTTGGTAATGTGGTGTAGAATGCTTTTACAAAAATATTTTTCAATTGAAAATATATTAAAATAATTTTTTTCAATTAAAAAAACACTTCAAAATCATTAAAAATACTTAAAAATTAAATTAATAACATTAATTTAATATTTTTTTTAAAAAAATCAAATACAGTTTAAAAGGTAATTAATTTAAATCAAAAATTAAATTAACGAGTTTTTCCTTTATTTGAAAGGGAAGGGCTAAACGATATTTTTGTATTTTCTTTGCACAATGTGATTATTTAATTACCCTTAGAAAACAAAGAAAATCACTTGGGTCTAGGGGCTTATTAGTCTTTGACTTGATTTTTCAACAAGTATGTTACTTCATTGTCCTTAAAATTTTAAAACAATTATCTGACTCTGAGGCTTTTTTATCATTTAGATGTGGTCATTTAGTAATTATTATGTGTCATCGGAGACAATAAAATAATTTGGTAAATAAAAAAATTAAATTCAAAAAATAGAATCAAGTGAACAATGTTTGCCACCTTCGAACGGTATGTGCGGCATCATCCAATACCCAAAATGGTGATTCCAGGGAGGCTTCTGAAGGATCTCAATGTCCCCCTACAAATCAACGATGCATGTAGCACTATAGTGGGTGGTGTGACATGTGTGGCCTTTTTTTTTTTCATTTCCCCTCTCTCCTACCCGAGCTTATAAGATTCACGTTCAAGCTTTTTTGATATTTTCTTTCTTTTTTTAAGCTGTTTTCTTTTTTTATATTTCAACCTCTAACATTTTTTTTATTGGTATCTCCCTTGAATATTAAACAAATATAACCTAAATAACCTAATTTTTTTCATTTAATTTCTGATTCTCTTAAAGCATTTGATTATTACAAGGATAAAAGTTAAAAAAACAAAAGGCACCCACACACCTACATGATAAATCGGCTATAAATTACAAAATCAAAATAACCTCAGCCAACATTGATTACTCCAAATTAATTTTAAAATTAGATTTATTTGACATATATCTAAAAAATATTAATCTGAATTTCTTCCTATAAAAAATATGTGAGCAGAGTATTTCATGAAACCTAATAAAAATAAGATTCTTCTTCAATTTTATTTTTTTATCATCATTTGTAAATCTTGATAGAAAAAATGAGGAATGTATTTCTCATGCCTCCAAACCTCATCACTCCTATATTTGTTTATTATCTCCTAAATACTAACTAAGCACAACCTAATTTTTAAATCTGAATTTTTTAAAAGCATTTAATTATCATAACATGTGAATAAAAATTTGTGCTCCAAATGACAAAATAAAAATAACCTCAACAAACATGATTAGTACTAATTAATTTTTACATTAATCCACAAGCAATTTTTATTATTGTTCGTGTTATTTTTAACCTGTCAAGTTAATCGAGTCATATTGTGTCAACTTTCATGTTTTTATTTGTATTTAAAATTTGAATGAAATAATTCCAGGTTAATTTATTTTTAAATTTAAATTTAAATTATATTTATTAAATTATATATATAACCCCAAAAAAACATGCCAAAATACCCCAATAAAAATCAATGCAGAGCCTTAATATACGGGACCTGTTATAGACTTCTTTAAATTGCTGGAAAACGACTCCGAAGTCCATGCCATGTACGCGAAGAAAAAGTGACTCCAGAGACAAGGCCATCTAATTAATTAGGAAACATTTATTATCTTTTACGGCATTAAAAATGAGCAGAAGGAGGACTCACTGTAACCCTTCTTATAATTTTTTTATCCACCGTAATAATTATTTTGTTATTCTTATAAAATATAAAGATATTTGTTGTTAATTGTAAATTTGGTTGAGAGTAGTTATTGTTATCTATTTTTTTTAATTTTCTAAACTAAATAAAAAATAAACACCATAAACAAAAATAATTTTCTAAATTAAATAAAAATAACTAAAAAATAAATAATTTCCCCTAACAATCCTCGTGTACTTATCCTGAGTTATTTAAATGTTTGTCTCTAGCTACTGGGGAGCACCGCCATGAAAAGTTGTGTGAGTGCCTTTGCGCTTCATGGATTTCTAACATATAATCATCCGACTCAGATAAAATATGCCAAGAATCAGTCCCACTCTCCACTACCAAATCATTCTTTATTGATGATGTTTGGACAGTACTGCGGAAGAAGATGAAGTTCTAGAATCTAAATTATATTTCTATCGCAAAACCATATATCAAATCGATGTATGGACAAGTGAATTCGCATCAGAATCCTATGCAACTTTTCAAACGTGCAGCTAACTCTTTAGAAATATTATATTGATAATTGGCATATTCGAAAGTGTACGAGGATCGATGACCAATCTTCAGGTTACTTTGAAATTCAACAGTTTTAGAAAATAATATAGCCCTGAAGTCCAGCTTTAGGTGCATGGTTTCTGCCTTCTGCACATATTTAAAACAATCGCAGTATCAGTATGAACAAAAAGTCGCATTATCTTCTCTCTTTTCTCCAAATATTTGACACACGGGAAAAATAAACCTAGTTGTTAATCTATAGCATACCTAAAACCATCTTCTTTGCGTAAAAGTACATCAGTCATGCTAAAACGTCCTGATACTTTATCAAATAGATAATAAATTTATATTTTACCAAGTATAAGATATCAGTAAGCCACCTTTTATTCATAAAAAAAAGTCTACCAGCCACCTTAGTGTTGGTAAATGCGAATCGAGAGTCAACATTCAACACTACAAAGTACAAACTACTCAATTTAATGGAAAGAAAAAACAAATAAAAAGTAGACATATAAGATTTAACGTGGGTCATTAAGCAAAATTCTATATACTCGGCAGACCTAGAGTAACCATTCTTTACTTGAGAGGAAATATAAGAATATCAACGTGATTTTTATACTTGAATATAAATTCCAAAACTTCTTTGGTAAACCTACTCACTCACTCAAAAGAAAAAAATTTGATGAACAAGAAAGAAAACAGCTTGGTGACTATTCTCATAGGCAAAGCCATGATGATTCGTAGATAAGGGGGATACAAATAAAAATACTATCCCTTCACACAAATTTATGTATAACTTTTTTTTACATTTCTAAGAATTATCTTTATAATTAATTGCTTATTATTTTTTTATTTAAAATAGTTTTAAAAATAAAAGAAAATTGAAACTTAAGAAACATGTTTAATAAAAATAAAAAAGATTAACGGACGCATGTTATGTGATTCAAAGAGTTATTATTCTGTCTTATATAACAATGCTATAACAAAAGGCTGATATTAAATATATTACCATCGATAGAGTTTATAAAGGTTATTACCCTTTTTTATATTGTTGAAATGATGTCAAAGTCTTAAAGACTGTTAGCCATGTGTTACTAATTAACTTCTTATTTTTTGCATTGTACGTCGTACATAATTGCTGGAAGATAAAATAATTTATTTTTTATTCGTTTTTTTATCTATTTTACATGCAAAAGTTATCTTAGAATACTTTTAACCAAATATATTTATAGAAAAAAAAAAACCGCAACTAAAAGTGTTTTTGTTAAATTTATTTTTTCAAATCGCAACTATAAAAGCTATCATTATTGTATGTTTAAAAATGTGATGTAGAATGATTTTACAAAAAAAAATTTCAATTAAAAATATATTAAAACAATTTTTTTCAATTAAAAATATATTAAAACAATTTTTTTCAATTAAAAAAACACTTCAAAATCATTAAAAAAATACTTAAAAATTAGTTAACAACATTAATTTAATATTTTTTAAAATTAAATACAGTTTCAAAAGTTATTAATTTAAATCAAAAAATTAAATGAACAAGTTTTTCCTTTATATTATACTATATACTAAAAAATAATAGTCTTTCACCATGGATTCGTATATGGATTCGTATAGTGAAAGGCTAAAGGCTGATTTTACCTTTTAGTGAGCAAAGTAGCATGCCTTGAATTTAGAGATATAATGGTTTTTTTCATAGGACACATTGATCATTGTTTCAAAGGGAAGGGCTAAACGATATTCTTGCATTTTCTTTGCACAATGTGATGATTTAATTACCTTTGGAAAACAAGCTTGGGTCTAGGGGCTTATTGATCCTTGACTTGATTTTTCAACAAGTATGTTACTTCTTTGCCCTTGAAAATTTAAAACAATTATCTTTGATTCTAATGCTTTTTTGTCATTTAGATGTGGTCATTTAGTAGTTATTGGGTGTCATTGGAGATAATAAAATAATTTGATAAATTAAAAAAAAAAACAGAATCATGTGAACAATGTCTGCCACCTCCGAATGGTGTGTGTAGCGTCATTCAATAGCCAAAATGATGATTCCAGGGAGGCTTTCGAAGAATCTCAACGTCCCCCTCCCCATGAATCAACGACACGTGTAGCACTATAGTGGTTGGTGTGACGCGTGTGACCTTTTGTTTTTTTTTCCCCTCTCTCCTACTCGATTTTCATGTTGGGATTAAAAAATCAAATTAGTCCCTAAAGTTTATTGTACTTATGATTTCATCCCTATTCTCTTTATTATAATTTTTAAAATTTAGAATACTTTATGAAATTATGTGAGATTATGTGGTTTTTTCAATTTCATCCTTATTCTCTTTATTGCATTTTTTTTATTTAGAATAGTCTACTAAATTAAGAATTGTTTTCAATTTCAGATGGTTTCACAATTGTTTTTTTTTTCAATTTCATTATTTTTTAGTTTTTTTCTGTTAAATCTAATCTTTTTTTATTATTGTATTATTTTTGACCTTGCAAGATTTTTTTAGATTGATTTTTTATTATTATGTCATCCTCCAACATTTAATTAGCCGGGTCTTTAGCTTCTTAGTTGAGTCTGAGTCTAAAATTTAACGGTTTATTGGTTTAAGAGATTGACCCCAGTTTCTTTGTTTTTTTTCTTTTTTTTTTCCATCCTCCAGCATTTTGTTATTTTTTAATTCACTTTATATTGTATTTTTTAGTCTTTTAAAAAATAACGCAGATTGCCTTGGTTTTTTTTTCTTTGTTGAATTTAGTTTTTATGAAGGAATTTTATTTTTAAATTGAATTAAATTGATTGATTTTATCTTTCAACTTTTAATTTTTTAGGTGTTGAGCTCCTGCGTTGAGCTTGGGTCAAGAATTTAATGGATTGCGGGTTTGAGAGTTTAACCCGAGTTTATAGGGTTCACTCGGGCTTCTTTGGTGTTTTGTTTCTTTTTTTAATCTCTTTTCTTTTTCATATTTCAACCTATAACATTCTTTTTTTACTCTCTTTTTGTGGGATTTATCTTTCTTTTTAAAATAACAAGGGTTGCCTCAAAGTTTTTTCTTTCAATCTTTGTTAAATTTTGCTTCTTTAAAAGGATTTTTTTAATAAAATTAATTTTTTTAATTTCATCCTCTTGTATTTAAATTGAGGCAATACATGAGAGAATTTTGTTTTTTTAATGAAGATTTTTGAAAATTGGTATTTGTTTTTCATTTTTTTTCTATAAAGTTATCCTGATATTATGTCTCAAGTCATCGATTCAATAGATTTACCAAGTTTGACTTAGGTTTTTTTTTCATTTCTTTTTATTTGTTTTATCTTGAGTCAATGATCAAAATCTTAATTTTTTTTAAAAAAAATACATCGTCAATAGTGTTTTTTTTACTTGGTTTTTTTTTTCTAAATCTATATTTATTTCTCTATTTTCATACTTCAACATTTAGTTTACTAGAGACCGGGTTTAATAATTTATTGTAGTTTGCTTTATATATGGTTAGTTCAGTTTCTTTATACGCTATAAACTAAAAGAGGTGGTGAATTTACTATTTACAGCCTCACAAAACACTATGCATTCCAATAATGTTTTTTTAATTTTTTTTTGTTTTTTAAATCTATATATTATTTCTCTAATTTCATATTTCAACATTTAGTTTATTGGAGACTGAGCTTAATAATTTATAATAGTTTGCTTTATATATGGTTAGCTAAGTCTAATAACTCGTATTACGGGTTTGACGAGTTAGCTCAATTTTTTTTTTGTCTTTTTATAATTGGTATTTTTTCAATTTTATCATTTAATATTGGGTTAATTATGAATTAAGCTTCATGATTTATTTTGGTTTGTTTTTTATGAGGTTATCCTGGTTTTATGACTCAGGTCACGTGTTTTACGAATTAAGTCGTGTAGACTCAGGTCTTTTATTATACAATATTTTTAGATTGATTTTTTTTTCAATTTCAACCTTTAACAATAAGTTTATTGAAAATTAAGATTTATAATTTTTTTTTATTTACTTTTTATAAAGTTATCACAATCTCATGACCTTGGTTGCGGGTTTGACAAGTTAATCTAGGTTAAGACTCACGCTATTTTTTTTTGTTTACTTTCTATAAAAAATTAAAATAGTTTAGTAATAAAATTAATATAAAAAATAAATTGGGTGCAAAATTGATAACACCCATGTAGTTTAATGGTATATTGTTTTTTTTAAAAAGGCTATCATTTTGGAAGTTTTATTAAAAAATCATGTTTTTACCAATCATTAAGATTGTATTTTGATCCATAAAATCAATTAATTTAATTTAAGCTAAATTTTACATGATTTAATTAAAAACTTGAGTTAGATAAAAAAAACTAAATTATAAAATTAACTTATTAAATCAATAATATAATTAAAAGATCTTCATGCTTTTAATATTTTTTTACATTTTAAAAAAATTATCCAATGAATAACAGTTCAATAAACTAGTAGAAGTTAGATCATGAGACACTCACGTCAGCTGAACTACTTCATGATCGATATGTTTTAAATTAGCAATGAAAATATCAAAGGATTTCTGGGACACTCCCAATGATAATAATATAAAAAATAATATATATTTTTTAAAAATAATTTTTGATATCAACATATCAAAATAATCAAAAACATATTAAAAACTATTAATTTAAAACAAACAAATAAATAAATAAAATTTAGTTTTTTGAAAAAAATACTTGTGAAACATCTAAGTAATCATTCAAATTATTTTATTTTTTAAAATGAAAGAAAAAAAGTCGCGCACGAGAGAACCTTTGTTATTAATATCACATGCAAACTTTTTAAAACATAATTGTAATCATTATTGACCATTATATTATTGTCCTCGTGAAAATGACAGGGAATTGACATCTTCTAACTTGTGCATATTATTCTTAATTTTATTTGTTTGTCATTATCTTTATATTATGCGTTTTATCTTAATTATGTCATAAATTCGCATTTTTGGGGGAATTGCTGCTTTAAACTCGTTAGTGTAAACTATTTTGTTTCAATGTATTCGTTACATCGATGGTATGCTATCTTTCACTAATGAAATTCTTTTTATTGGTTTCGAGAAGGAAAAAAAAAAAGTATTTATATCTTTGTTTTATGGAAAAAGCACAGAGATCTATGAACTATATATAAAAAGATAGACATTCCCGTTCCATAATAATCGAGGAAATGAGTGTGTAAAATTCAGGTAATAAAATTGAAACCAAATCAGCTTCATTAGATAAAGCTATTGTGTAAATCAGTGTGACTTTTACCCAAATTAAATAAGTGCTCGAATATGTGATAAAGTAATTTTGAATGTTTAATTTTTTATTTTGTACAATGAAGTATTTAAGTAAATATATATTAATTCAATATTAATGTGACCGTTAAATAGTGACAGGAGTGATAACACTCGAGATAATGTTTAAAGTTAATATCATTAATAATGTAATAATTTATTTTTGGGTTATTATTTAAATTTATTTTTTTAAAAAATAAAAATAAAATAATAAAATAAAAATTGATAATGTGAAGAAAGCGGATTGAGGACGATTCCAAAAATACATAGAAATCAAACTACAATTTTGAAGGAAATTCGAGGCTTAATTGTACCCTATTATGCTTAAAAATTGAGAAATAATGCAAATTCAAAGTTAAATTAAATGATTATTTGATGAATTTGCATAAAAATTAAGTTCATGGACATAATTAAATTTGTATTAGAACAGTTTGATTTAATCATGGGCCAAATTGAAGTTTAATTATGTTTAATAATTAATTTGGGTCCAATTAAAGGATTTAATTAAGTTTAAGGACTTAATTATACTTTAAAAGAGTCAAATTAATTTTATTAGGGGCTTAATTGGTGAAACATTAAGTTTGAGAGTCTAATTTGAACTTAATTGAGAGTATTGAAATTTTAAAAGACCAAATTTTATTTTTATCTAATCGATTGATTGAAATAAGAGATAAAATCACAAGAAAATTAAAGTTTTGGGGTCAATTAGGAGTTAAATTGAAAAATTTCACAGCTAAAAATCATTTTGTAAAAGGCTTCGAATTATAGGGGTTTAATTGACACATACCGGGGTTGAAATTGAATGAAGAAGAAGCAGAGGTCCCATTAATGACAGCCATTCAATGCATTTTGTTTTCTTCAGTTAAAACCATGCCTTTATCATTGGAGAGCCAGTGGGAGAATTAAGTTTCACTCTCACTACATGCGCGTGCTTCGAACGCTCGATTCTTTATCATATTTTAAAAGATCTAGACGCGTAAAACACACGATTTAACTAATTGTTCCTGATAGTATCAGACTTGATGATAGTTCTGACCGGTGAATGATTTACGCATGTGTTTTTTTTATGTTTTTTAAAAAAACTAAATGTTTTTTTATTTTTTTATTTTAAATTATTTTTTATATATTTTTAGAATATGATATACTGATATCAAAAATAATTTTTTTAAAATAAAAAATATTATTTTAATATATTTCCAAGTAAAAAATAATTACAATCATATTTCCAAATACCCCTTAATCATTGTGTTAATCTTTTAAATTGAACTTGAGATCATTTTTTACAAAAAAAAAAAAGTGTTTTTTTAATTAAATTATTTTTTAATTTTTGATAATATCATAAAAAAATAAACTAAAAAATAATTGAAACCTTTTTTCATATTATTTTAGCATGCTTTATTTCTTTACACCCCTTCATGGTGTTTTGTTTTTTTTTTTTTTTAATATAAAAAAGTTTATTTGATTGATAAAACATTTTTGTTTGTTGTTTGATTAAATATCGTTTGATTTTTTTTTTTTATATAACATTTGACGGCACTTTTTTGTTGTTGCAAACCTCCACTATGGTTTTCTTTACTATATTCGGTAGCTTTTCTTTGCATGTCAGCTTTTATTATCTTATAGTTAGAAAACAAATTAAAAAAAATTAAGTTATCTGATCCATGCCCATCATCTAATTTATGAGTTGATCCAAGTTAATAAAAAATATTATTATTTTAGTATATAAAAAAAAATTAAAAAGTCATTCACTTGATTTTTTTTTCCCTTAATATCAAACTAGATTTTACCTAGGTCGCATGGGAAGGCTAGTTCAATTTTAAAACCTAATCCATCCATGTAAGGGCTTGATTTGGGAGGTCTCTTAACTTAAAAAAAAAAAAAAAAAAGTCGCTTGAAAATAGTGAAAGAGAGATAAACTTAGTTAATGACGAAACTTATTATTTTTGGTATTAACAAGTTTTATTATACAAGTAAAGTTTGTTGGTAAATATTTTTATTAAATTAGCTCTATTTTTAAATAATGATTGATTTTTTATATAATTTTAGTTGCATGATATTTCAAAGAAATTAGTTTGATTTGTTCTAAACATGATTAAAATAAAAAGAACAATCACTGTAAAATATCTGCATGTTTATCTATATTTTATTTGTATTATAAAGATTAACTTTATGCTTTAATATTAAATTAGTGATAACAACTCCTTTTGATATATTAGTTGATATATATTTTTAATTTTTTTTATAAAATACAAAGAGCATCTTTTTATATATCAATTTAAAAAATTTTAAGTATTGAATTTTATAATTTATTTTAATATGTTTTTTATAAAATTATTGTAATTTCAAACAAACATTTCAGTAATAGATTGAGGGTCGATTTTTTTTAACGTTAATTTTTAAAATATTTTAGCTGTAATGGATTGGTGATATCTTCTGATTGTTGCTAGTTGTAGATTTCCCTCCTTCTAGCACCTTGACGACTGCTACTAATATCAAAGGATATGCAAACTAACTTTATATTTTTTTTTTGTTTTTTAAGTTGAAATTCAGCCGAACCAACTATCTATATTTGACAAAGTTAAAATAAAATTTTTTTAAAAAAATTATGTGACTTTATAAAATTAATTAATCTAAATTAATATAATAATTTAGAAATATGATATTAGTTACTTTTCAAAGTGTTTTTTTTAATATATTAAAATAATATATATTTTCTAAAAGTTATTTTTGAGATCAGAAAATTAAAATAATTAAAAAATATATAAAAAATATTAATTTAAAATAAATAAATAAATATATTTTTTAAAAAAATACTTGTGAAATATCTAAGTAATCATTCAAATTATTTGATTTTCTTAAATGAGAAAAAAGACGCGTACGAGAGAAACTTTTTTATTATTATTAATATCACATGCAAAAATTTTTAAATATTATTATTTTCTTGAAAATGACAGGGAATTGACTATTATTTTCCTCGTGAAAATCACCATTACTATCTTTGTTATTAACATCACATGCAAAGTTTTTAAAACAACATTATTGTCCTCGTGAATCGACCTCTTCTCACCATTGTTTTCTTTCTTTCGTCAGGACCGCTGAAATAAGAACATGGGAGTGTTTTGAAAAGCGGGGAGAGAGTGAGAAACAAGAACATGATTTTATGGCCTCAATAAGAGAGGAAATGTGTGGTGCTAAAAGACAAGGCACAATAAGGTTAAAGGGACCTAATTATTACAAATTTTACTCTTAAGGTGTTTAGTGGGAATAGACTCTCCCTAGTTAATTTCTATATTTCCATCAAACCTATTTTAGGGTTTGAACATGAACCATCTGAAGAGGTTTTTTTCTTGTATATTTTTGTCTTAATAAAAAAGAAAAAAGAACAGGATAAAAGTAAAACCAGAGAAAGATTAAGAATGCCAAGAGAGTGTGGGATTAATATTGTAATATAAGATGTTTTTTAAAATAATTTTTTTGTTTAAGAATATATCTAAATAATTATATCACTATATTAGAATAATAAAAAAACATTAATTTGAAAACCTATTAGTGGGCAAGTCTTATTGCTTCAGTGTATGATGCGGAGATAGTCATTGCAGATTTTAGTGGCCTAAGTTTGATCCTTTGTTGAGTTCCTTGCAAGTCTTTTTTTCTCCTTATTCATAATTTTCAAAAAACAAAACAAAAAAAAATTGACCGATCATAGCTTTAGATTAATTATATGTGTTATTGGAAGCGATGAGGAGCTAGTATCATTCGTGCAGGTGTCAAAGTGATCATCATCAGCCTTCCATTCCTTTCTCTCTTTGCTAGGTGAGCACTTGTGCATATTATTCTTAATTTTATTTGTTTGACATTATCTTTATATTATGCTTTTTATCTTAATTATTTCATAAAATTGCATTTTTATGGGAATTACTGCTTTAAACTCATAAGTGTAAACTATTTTGTTTCAATGTATTCGTTAGATCGGTGGTATGCTATCTTTCACTAATGAAATTCTGTTTATTGGTTTTGAGAAGGAAAAAAAAAGTATTTCTATCTTTGTTTTATGGAAAAAAGCACATAGATCTATATATGAACTATATATATCGAGGAAATGAGTGTTTAAAATTAAGATAATAAAATTGAAACCAAATCAGCTTCATTAGATAAAGCTGTTGTGTAAATAAGTGTATGATGCAGAGATAGTCATTACAGATTTTAGTTGGCTAAGATTGATCCTTTGTTGAGTTCGTTCCATTAATTATACTTCCTTGCAGGTCTTTTTTGTCTCCTTATTCATAACTTTTTTTTTTAAAAAAAAAACATTGACCTATCATAGCTTTAGATTGATTAGATGTGTTGTTGGAAGCGATGAGCAGCTCGTATCATTCGTGCAGGTCTCAAAGTGATCATCATCAACCTTCCATACAGAGAGACTGGTGGAAAATGGCTATCGAAAGTGTTGGTGGGTCCGTTGTATCTAAGATAGCAGAGCTCTTGGTGGAACCAGCAATCAAGCAGTTCCGTTACATGTTCTGTTTCAACAATTTTGTTCAAGAATTCGATGAACAAATGATGAACCTGGCTTTGGCATTTTATCGTCTGCAAGATGCTGTCAACGTTGCTGAAAGGAATGCTGAAGAAATTGAGATTGATGTCAACACATGGCTGGAAAATGCAAAAAACGAAATTGAAAGTGTGAGTCGTTTGCAAAATGAAAAAGGAAAAATTGGCAAATGCTCTACTTGGTGTCCAAATTCGATGCGACAATTCAAGTTAAGCAAGGCACTGGCAAAGAAGACGGAGACTTTGAGAAAACTTGAAGAAAATAGCAGAAAGTTTCCAAAAGTGTCCCACAAAGCACCTCTTCAAGAGATAAAATTTCTTCCATCAAAGGAATTCACACTCTCAGGATCGTCACAAGAAGCTTTCAACCAGATTATGAAAGCTCTCAAAGATGACAAGGTCAATATGATCGGACTGTACGGCATGGGAGGGGTGGGTAAAACCACCCTGGTGAAAGAAGTAGGCAGGAGAGCCAAAGAGTTGCACCTTTTTGATGAAGTTTTGATAGCTACGGTGTCCCAGAATCCAAATGTCACAGGCATCCAGGATCGAATGGCAGATAGTTTAGATCTGAAATTTGACAAGAACAGTAAAGAAGGGAGAGCAAATGAATTATGGCAGAGACTGCAGGGAAAGAAGATGCTTATAGTCCTGGATGATGTTTGGAAAGATATTGACTTCCAAGAGATAGGGATCCCATTTGGTGATGCTCACAGGGGTTGTAAAATTCTTCTAACAACACGTCTTGAAAAGATATGCTCTTCTATGGATTGCCAGGAAAAAGTGTTTTTAGGAGTCCTATCTGAAAATGAAGCATGGGCTCTATTCAAAATCAATGCAGGTTTACGCGATGAGGACTCTGACTTGAACAGAGTGGCAAAGGAGGTTGCGAGAGAATGCCAAGGCTTGCCTTTAGCACTAGTGACAGTGGGAAGGGCTCTAAGAGATGAATCTGCAGTTAAGTGGAAAAAAGTATCTAAACAGCTAAAAAACTCTCAATTTCCGGACATGGAACAAATTGACGACCGAAAAAATGCATATGCATGTCTTAAATTGAGCTATGATTATTTGAAGTCCAAAGAAACCAAGTCATGTTTCTTGCTATGCTGTTTATTTCCAGAAGATTACGACATTCCAATCGAGGACATGACGAGATATGCAGTTGGCTACGGGTTACATCAAGATGCGGAGTCCATTGAAGATGCAAGGGAACAAGTTTATGAGGCAATCAAAGACCTCAAATCTTGTTGTATGCTGTTGGGCACAGAAACTGAAGAACATGTGAAAATGCATGACTTGGTTCGTGATGTTGCTATTTGGATAGCATCATCAGAAGAATATGGATTCATGGTAAAGGCTGGCATTGGGTTGCTGGAGTGGCCAATGAGTAATAAAAGCTTTGAAGGTTGTACAACAATGTCGTTAATGGGCAATAAACTAGCAGAACTTCCTGAAGAATTGGTTTGTCCACAGCTCAAAGTTCTTTTATTAGAACTGGATGACGATTTGAATGTTCCAGAGAGGTTTTTTGAAGGGATGAAAGCAATTGAAGTTTTGTCTCTAAAGGGAGGGTGTTTGTCATTGCAATCACTTCAATTCTCAACGAACCTTCAATCGTTGCTGTTGAGATGGTGTGAATGCAAGGACCTCATTTGGTTGAGAAAGCTGCAAAGACTTGAGATTCTTGGTTTCATGTGGTGCGCCTCCGTTGAAGAATTACCTGATGAAATTGGGGAGCTCAAGGAGTTAAGGTTGTTGGATTTGTCAGGTTGTCAAAATCTAAGAAGGATTCCTGTGAATTTGATAGGAAGGTTGAAGAAGTTAGAAGAACTGTTGATCGGGGATTTCAGCTTCAAGCGATGGGATGTTGTTGGATGTGACAGCACAGAAGGAATGAATGCAAGCCTAAAAGAACTATGTTCGCTGTCTCATTTAGCTGTATTATCATTGAAGATACCGAAGGTTGAATGCATTCCCAGAGATTTTGTTTTTCCCAGCTTGCTCAAATATGATATAGTGTTCGGGGATCGGGATTATTATTCAGAAATAGTATACCCAACCTCGAAAAGTTTATATTTGGGTGATATCAGCGCCGCATCCTTAAATGCAAAGACATTTGAGCAGTTGTTTCCTACTGTGTCTCTAATTGGTTTTTGCAACGTTGAGGGTTTAGAAAATATAGTATTGTCGTCTGATCAGATGACCATCCATGGCCATGGGTCGCAAAAGGACTTCTTACAAAGATTAGAAGATGTACATGTGGTAGACTGTGGGGATATTCGCACTCTGTTTCCAGCAAAATGGCGGCAAGCTTTGAAAAATCTAAGGAGTGTGGAAATTGAAGGCTGCGAATCATTGGAAGAGGTATTTGAATTGGATGAAGGAATTAACGAGGAGAAGGAGCTGCCACTGCTGTCATCTTTAACAAGGTTACAGCTGTCCCGGTTACCTGAGCTCAAATGTATATGGAAGGGGCCCACCAGACATGTCAGCCTCCAAAGTCTTAGTTTTCTGGAGTTGGATTATCTTGACAAACTGACATTTATCTTCACACCGTCCCTCGCTCAGAGTCTTATTCATCTGGAAACACTACGGATAGACCATTGCAATGAATTGAAGCGTCTTATCAGAGAAGAGGATGGTGAAAGGGAAATAATTCCAGAGTCTCTTGGCTTCCCAAAATTAAAAACTCTCTCTATAAGTCGCTGTGATGAACTGGAATATGTCTTCCCTGTCTCCGTGTCTCCAAGTCTTCAGAACCTGGAAGAGATGAAGATTGTTTTTGCTGACAATTTAAAGCAAGTATTTTACAGTGGAGAAGGAGATGACATCATCGTCAAGTCTAAAATTAAAGATGGCATCATCGACTTCCCTCAGCTAAGAAAATTGTCTCTTTCAAAGTGCAGCTTTTTTGGTCCAAAGGATTTTGCTGCCCAATTGCCTTCTTTGCAATGTCTAAGCATCTCTGGCCACGAAGAAGGGGGTAATTTGTTGGCACAGCTTCAAGTACGTCCTTTATATTTCTCCATTTTTTTTCTTTTCTAATTTAAATTGTCAACTTCAACTTTAATTTGTGATAATTTGTTGTATCTTCCTCCAAATTTCTAAAACTAAAGTAATTGATAAGTTCTTTAACCATCCACTGAATTTATTGATGATTTAAATTGGCTTAGGAAGTTAGACATCAATTACTGTAATGTAATTTCTTATTTCTTCCTTCAGATTTCTAAAACTAAAGTAATGGATAAATGCTAGAAAATCCTTTAGCCATCCACTGAATTTAAAAGGAGTGAAATTGAGGCTCTTCCGCCAATTAATGGAAAGTATTTAGACAGGACAATAAAGCTTCGTGTTTGGTTTTTTTTTCCTAAACAATTAGAGTTAAAAAGTAAAAATTGAAACTTTCTTTTTAAATACAATATTTTCTCATTCCAAGAACTTCAAAAGCACCAAATTTGTATTGAATTCAAAAAACATATTTTTT
>Ga0325405_1001417_pt1 | contig 24328 bp, 13 predicted proteins | sample PopdelMetagenome_21_FD_205663 | JGI IMG/M metagenome (GOLD analysis project Ga0325405, IMG submission 205663) | Populus deltoides microbial communities from Bellville, Georgia, United States - Xylem-Control-R2 | ecosystem: Host-associated > Plants > Phyllosphere > Stem > Wood/Secondary xylem...
TAGAATAATACCGTGCCCATCAAGACTTTAAAGGTGCACATATGTCAATGTTTATGTACCTAATAATTAATGATTAAGCGGTTGGCCAATAAGCGGATTTGCAATTACTTTAATGTTAATTGGGATCGTAGGGTTGGAAATGGATCGGTAGCCGTCGATAGCGTATACATATTTAAATTTGTTCAATGAATACTGGAGATATTGATAAATAAGAACACATGCTAATGATTTTTTAATATAGATATTTATTTGATGATCTGTTGATATTCGTTAATTAAAAATATATATTTTGTGTGCTGTCGTATTAGAACTTGTTATTTTAAAAAAAATATTCAAATAGTGATTATAATATTTTATTTTCCTAACAAATATGAGGACTGGAAAATTTTAAAATTTAGGGACACAAATAGCTACTTTTGAAAATTATATAAATTAAAATAAAAATACATGACAAATTGATTTTTATAAAGAACTAGTTTAAGTGGCGATTCTACATAAAAAAAATATTTATAAAAAAATATAATATTTACACATAAACTTCCCAGTAAATAAAAGTCAAATTGTTTTTTTATAACAAAATAAAAAATAGAAAATGAAATATCTTTGACATGAAAATTTTTTATTTCAAGATATTGTTTAGACATAATTGTATCTAGTAAAATGTTTTTTTTCCTTCAAATCAACTAGTTTAACCTTAAAAAAATGGCTCAATAGCATTTAGACCTAGTATACAAAGCTCATGTAAATAGTTTTTTTTCAAGGGATAACCAACTCATTATTTGCTATAATAAATTTTAGTTCTTTTTATGATTGAAAAATTAGGGTTTAAATTTCTGGATCCTAAAAACGCTAGAAAAACATCTTTAAAACATCAATAACCTCATTTCTATATTCAAAAACACAGTTTAATTAGTATAAAAATATAAAACCAAATCAAACTTTTCAAAATTTGATCCATATTTTTTTGGCACAATTAGAGATCAAACAATCTTCATTTAATTTTACTTATATCGAGACGAACGTATTGACATCAAATTTGATCTTTTTTCACTGAAATGTGGTCAATCAAGAACTTTCTTTCTCTCATCCCTTTTCAATGACTCTCTCTCTCTCTCTTCTCCAACATTCAAGAACTAAAACTTGAAAGAAATGAAGTTTCTTGGAATTATGTTATATTTTTGTGCTATGTTGTGGGTTGGACAAAAAAAATTTAATGTAAAAAAATTAGTATCCTTCTCATAATGAATTCTTTGGCATTGTCATGAAACTCAATCTAACATGTCAAATTCAAAAACTTCAAACTTGACTAATTGCCTAGCCTGGTTTTTTAATTAAATAGCTAGAGAGTTACTTCAACATAACTAATTCGACTTGACAAGTTTAAATAATACAAACTCCAAATGACCAAAAAAAGAAAAATTGTTTGGCTTTTAAAAAGAAATTCAAGGTAATATATTTTTTTAAACATCGAGACTACGACATATTGAATTGATCCAAATAACTCTATGTTAACCTGCCAAGCCTATAACCCGAGTCATGAACTCCACTTGGTTAACAACATTTTTTTTATTTAATTATATAATAAAAAAAATAAAGAACAATTAAAAATCAATTAAAAATTGAAGAATGAAATTAAAAAAAAAACAATAAAAATTTGAAAAAAAAAACAAAGTAGAAAAAAAGAGTTTAAACTAAGCATATGGGTCTAAGAAAAAAAAACAAAACCATTAGTCTGAGTTTAAGTTCATGAAACACCCAACTCAGATCTAAATGCTTTCTTGATAATAATGGGCATACATGTCTTAACCATTTCTTACAACGTCGTCATACTATCTATACGAGGACCATTACTGGGCATATTTGAGACCCTCTTAAGAGCAGGTAGAAAAATTTCTCATGTTCATTTAATGACTAGAACTTTCCTATAGGTGAATGCTCCTAAACATTCATGTTGCATTAAAAGCAAGCCTGACCATAAACATCCTATATTGCAAGTATCTTGAGTTGAAATCATGACTTTCATATTATACATATCTTATCAAGAATTCAACTAGAACTTGCTTATAGGTGAATGCTCCTAAATATTCATGATGTATAAAAGGCGAACCTGGCTATAAACATCCTATATTGCAAGGATTTTGAGTTCAAATCATGACTTTCATACAATACACATCTTTTTAAGAATTTGAGTCTGAGATGGCTTAGTTAACCGAGGGAAATTCTCCAAGAATCAACTACCCATGATAAGAACTTGGAAAAATACTTCTTTATAGTGATTGGACAGACTCATAAATTTTACCTAAATAATAAAACATGGAAGCCATGGGTCAGCTCAAAAGGGCTAATCCATATCCAATATATGTTCTTATAAGCATAAATAAACATTCATACGCAAATATGTTTTTAATATGTCAGGTGTGCATATACAAGATTGAAATATAAGATTCCCTTTAAAGCAAACCTATAACACTAGATTCTGAAAAGAAACTAATGGAAAATAAGGAACAAACCTGTTGGGAAGCTGAACATTAGAAAGAGATGAAAAGCCTTAAAGGAGACGTAACAAAGCTTACTAGTCTATTTGAGCAAGCATTAAAGGCAAAATCTATAGAAGCCTTGGATACTTGACCAATAGTAGCATCTCATCCAACAACTATAACTTATTTTTAGAATCCAAGCCTCAATGAAACATTTTTAGAATCTAGTTATGAAAGAGAAGAAGTTATGAAAGAGAAGCCTGTGGAAGAAAAGGTTTATGACAAATAGGTAGCTTTAGAAAAAATGATGAGGGCGATAGAAGGGTCTAATCTATATGACCTGGTAAAAGCAATAAAAATGTGCTTAGTCTTTAATGTTATGGTACCAAAGGAATTTTGAGTGCTCAAGTTTGTTAAGTATATAGGAAATCAATTCCCAATGACTCCCTTAAAATCTTACTATAATAAAATGACAGAAGTTATCGATGATAACAAAATGCTCATCCTTTTTTCTAAAATAGCCTCAGCGACATTGCCTTGACTTTGTATATAAGGCTTGACAATACCAGGATTAAAGTGTTGAAATACCTCATGAATGCATTTGTCAAACAATATAAATTCAACATGGATATTGCACATGATATAATGAGCATGCAAGATATGGAATGAGTGATAGAGAATCTATTTGGGAGCACGCCCTGAAGTGGCATGAAGTAGCTGCTCAGGTGAATCCTCAACTTTTAGAAAAATAGATGGTTAACTTGTTTACCCATACTTTTAAGACACCCTACTTTGAGTTCCTAGTTGGAAGTGCAACCCAACACTTTACTAATCTAGTTATTGTGGCTGAAAGGATTAAACAAGCTATCAAAATAGGAAAAACTAAAGGTCCATCCATGAGCTCTAGAGTCATCACAGAAGATGAATCTGAAAATGGCCCTTAATTAGGATAAAATGGAACAAGTTGAATTGATGAATGATAATGGTACATTTTACATTGTCACAACATCATTTTCAGCATAATAAGTGGTTGGTAAGCATTGATAAGATACAAATGTTGTTAAGGAATTTGACCTAAGAAAGAGAGTGACATTTTTCAAGCCTTTTATTATAGAACTTTTCTATTAACATTTTATTTTTAACTATCGTTTTCTATGTGTTAGGATTGCATCACATCATTTTAATGAAACATGTCTTTTGTGTCTCTTTGTTATTTTGAAATCAAGAGATTTTTTTTTGTGTGAAAATAATAACTGGACATTATTGTTGTCCATGATTAGATAAATATAATAGTTAAAATGGTCGAACTCCAAGGTATGCTATGCAAGACACTAAGAGGCAATCTCCACCCTTTTTTAGACTCATAAAATTGAATCTTATAAGTCATAGCTCTGTTCAAAATATTATGACCAAACTAGTTTTGTAAAAAAAAAAAAAAAAAAAACCTTGACAAAATAATCCTAAAAAATCAAATCTAATTTTTTATTTAAGAAATAATTCAATGTTTGCTTAAAACAATGTTCAGGAACCCTTTTTTGTAAGGTGACAAATAAATCATTCAAGCAATTCTCATTATGAGGTGACCAAACAATTTTGAACTAAAAGACAAAATGAAAATGTGCAGTTATCCTCACACTATGTCTCTTGAGTCATGTTTTAGATGTATATATAATGGCATATAGTGGATTCAGTAGCCATAAACTCCAAAACATAGTTATTTGCAACTCCAAACTATTATAGGGAACGAGAAAAAAACTTTTCTTCTAACTGTTTGTGCTTAAATGAAAAAAGATCATCTTTGTTATCCTCTCCTTGTTTTTTTTAAATATTATTATACCCCCTTACAGTCCTCATTTGAGCTTGAATGAGTCTTTCATGAAAAACCCTAACTAGGATCACACTCCACATTAGAGAGCAAATGGAAATTCAAAAATCAAGAGTTGAGAAAAATTGTGAAATCCAAAAGTAAAAAATCCCAAGAAATTTGAATGTTGGGGGATATGCCGAAATAAAAAAAATAACCAAGTCAATGTCAAAACAAAATAAAGATGCCCCAATAGAACAATCGAAAGAGGGTAAGATAAATGAAAACAGTGAAGAAAAGATTGAAAGATTACAAAAAGATAAATAAATGACAATGAGCTAAAAACTCTAAAAACACTTTTTGAGCCTAATAAATTATTTTCTTTCATAGTCGAAAAGCTATAGCCTATATTACTTCCTTTTAAAAAGTCATTTCTAATCAAACAAGCAAGCAACTTGGACCAATAAATGACATTCTCAAAATGCAAAAGACTTTCTTATAAGAGTCGTGACATTACGAATAAGCTACTCATTATTATTCATATAATTTAATGTTAATTAGCGGCTCGTGGAGTTGGAAATGGATCGGTAGCCGTCAATAATGTACACATATTTAAATTTGTTCAATGAGTACTAGAAATATTGATAAATAAGACCATATACTAATAATTTTTAGATATAGATATTCATTTGATACTCTATTTATATTAGTTAATTAAAAAAAATATTTTGTGGGCTGTCACATTAGAACTTTTTTTTTAAAAAATTGAAATAGTGACTTTAATAGTTTATTTTTTCCTAACAAATATGAGGACCGAACAATTTTAAAATTCTGGGACACAATACTATTTTTGAAAATTATATAGATTAAAATAAAATATGTGACAAATTATTTTTATAAAGAACTATTTTAAGTGGTGGTTCTACATAAAAAAATGTTTATGAAAAAAAAAATTCTGCATAAACTATCTTTACTTAATCTTCACAATAAGTAAAAGTCAAATTATTATTTTCATAACAAAATAAAAAATGTAATATCTTTGACATGGAAAATATTTTTTTTTCAAGAAATTGTTTAGACATAATTGTATCGAGTAAAATGTTTTTTTTCTTCAAATCAATTTACGTGACCTTAAAAAAAGGCTCAAAAGAATTTAGGTCTGGTAGACAAAGCTTATGTAAATGATTTTTTGTTTCAAGGGACAACCAACTCATTATTTGCTACAATAAATTTTGATTCTTTTTAGCGATTGAAAAATCAGGGTTTAAATTTCTAGATCTTAAAAATTTATTTTTCAATATTTTCACCTAAAAACGCTAGAAAAACATCCTTAAAACATTAATAACCTCATTTCTATGTCCAACAACACACTTAATTAATCTAAAAATATAAAACCAAACCAAATCAAATCAAACTTTTCAAAATTTGATCCATATTTTTTTTTGGCACAATTAGAGATCCAAACAATCTTCATTGAATTTCACTTATATCGAGACAAACCTATTGATATCAAAATTGATCTTTTTTCACTGAAATTTGGTTAATCAAAAACTTTCTTTCGTCCATCCTTTTCAATGACTCTCTCTCTCTCCCCCCTCCAACATTTAAGAACTAAAACTTGAAAGAAATGAAGTTCTTTAGAATTACGTTACTTTTTTGTGCTATGTTGTGGGTTGGACAAAAAAAATTGAACGTAAAAAAATTAATATCCTTGTTACAACGAATTCTTTGGCATTGTCATGCAACTTAATCCAACAGGTCATATTCAAAAAATTCAAACTTGAATCATTGCCTAGCCTGATTTTTTAATTAAATAGCTTGAGAGAGTTACTTCAATATAACTCATTCGACTGGACAAGTTTAAAGGATAAACAATTCAAATGACCAAAAAAAGAAAAATGTTTTGCCTTTCAAAAAGAAATTCAAGGTCAGATGTTTTCTTAAACATCAAGACTACAACATATTAAATTGACCCAAATAACCCTACGTTAACTTGTTAAGCCCATTACTCGAGTCATAGACTTCACTTGGTTAACAATATTTTTTTATTTAATCATATGATAAAGAAATATGAAAAACAATTAAAAATCAACTAAAATTAAAGAATGAAATTAAAAAAAAACAATAAAAAGTTGAAAAAAAAAACAATGTAGAAAAAAAGGGTTTAAACCTAGCATATGGGTCTAAGAAAAAAATGAAAACCATTGGTCCAAGTTTGGGTTCATGAAACACCCAACTTAGATCTAAGTGTTTGCTTGGTAATATTGGGCATACATGCCTTAACCATTTCTTACAACGCCATCATACTATCTATATGAGGATCTTTACTAGGCAGATTTGAGAGCAAGTAGAAAAATTTCTTATGTTCACTTAATGACTAGAACTTGCCTATAGGTGAATGCTCCTAAACATTCATTTTGCATTAAAGGCAAGCCTGACCATAAAAATCCTACATTGCAAGGATCTTGAGTTGAAACCATGACTTTCATATAATACACATCTTTTCAAGAATTTGAGTATGAGATGGCCTAGTTGACTGAGGGAAATTATCCAAGAATCAACTTAACCATGATAAGAACTTGAAAAAATACTTCTTTATAGTGATTTGACAAATTCATAAATTTTGCCTAAATAATAAAACATGGAAGCCATGGATTAACTCAGAAGGGTAGTCCATATCCAATATATGTTCTCATAAGCATTTATACGCAAACATGTTTTTAAGATGTCATGTAAGCATATACAAGATTGAAATATAGGTTTTCCTATAAAGCAAACTTATAACACTAGATCCCGAAAAGAAACTAATGGAAAATGAGGAGTGAGCTTGTTGGGAAGCTGAACATTAGAAAGGGATGAAAAACCTTAAAGAAGTCGTAACAAGGCTTGCTAGTCTACTCAACCAGTATTAGTATCTCATCCAACAACTATAACTCTTTTTTAGAATCCGAGCCCCAATGAAACATCTTTAGAATCTAGTTCATGGGTCACTATTTGTATGTCCAACTTGTTTAAGACTACCTCTTTTGGTAAAATTGACTGAAGAAGAAGCTATGAAGGGGAAGCTTATGGAAGAAGAGGCTTATGACAAATAGGTAGCTTTAAAAAAAATGATGAAGGCGATAGAAGGGTCTAATCTATATGACCTAGTAAAAGAAACAGAAATGTGCTTTGTCTTTAATGTCACGGTACTAAAGGAATTTCGAGTGCCCGAGTTTGTTAAGTATACAGGAAATCAATTCCCAATGACTTACTTAAAATCTTACTATAATAAAATAGCAAAAGTTATTGATGATGAGAAAATGCTCATCCTTTTTTTCCAAGATATCCTCAGTGACTTTGCCTTGATTTTATATAAAGCTTGACAATACCAGGATTAAAGTATTGAAATACCTAATGAATGCATTTGTCAAATAATATAAATTCAATATAGATACTGCACATGATAGAATAAGCATGCAAGATATGAAATGTTAGACATGGAATTTATATGGGAGTATGCCCTGAAGTGGCGTGGAGTAGCTGCTTAGGTGAATTCTCAACTGTTAGAAAAAGAGATGGCCAACTTGTTTACCCATACTTTTAAGACACCTTACTTATTTACCCATACTTTTACTAACCTAGTGATTATGGCTAAAAAAATTGAACAAGCTATCAAAACATGAAAAACTAAAGGTCCATCCATGAGCTCTAGAGTCATCATAGAAGGTGAATCTGAAAATGGCCCTCAATTAGGATAAAATGGAACAAGTTGAATTTATAAATGATAATGGTACATACTGCATTGTTACAAGATCATTTTCAGCATAACAAGTGGTTAGTAAACATTGATAAGACACAGATGTTGTTGAGGAATTTGACCTAAGAAAGAGAGGCATTTTTCAAGCCTTTTGTTATAGAACTTTTCTATTCAACATTTTATTTTTAAGTATGTTTTTATATGTGCTAGGATTACATCACATCTTTTTAATGAAACATGTCTTTTTTGTCTCTTTGTTGTTTTGAAATCAAGAAATGTTTTTTTTTTATGAAAATAATAACTAGACATTATTATTGTCAATGATTAGATAAATATAATAGTTAAAATGGTCGAACCCCAAGGTATGCTATGCACGACACTAAGAGGCAATCTCTATGTGATATTCCACATCGATGGGTAAGGACTTAAGGGAGAGCCTTATATGAGCATGCTCACCTTGACTAGTAAGACGTGTTTCGGGGTCATGCGTGGCTGCTAAGAATAAATCGGTGAGGCCCGTGGGTCAAAGCAGACAATATCTTGCTAGTAGGGTGGGGTGTTATATTTGGTATTAGAGCCCAGCTCACTGGCTGTCTGGTGGTGCTGACGGGGTCGACGAGCTCTTTAAGGGGGTGTATTGTAATATCCCATATTGACGGGTGATGAATTGGGGGAGGGATTTATATGAGCATGCTCACCTTGACTAGTAAGATGCGTTTTGAGGCCATGTGTGACTACCAAGAACAAATCCGTGAAGTCCGTGGGCCAAAGCGGACAATATCTTGCTAGTGGGATAAGGTGTTATACTCCACCCTTATTTAGACTCATAAAATTGAATCTTATAAGTCATAGCTCTGTTCAAAATATTATGACCAAACTAGTTTTGTAAAAAAAAAACCCTTGAAAAAATAATCTTAAAAATTCAAATCTACTTTTTTTATTTAAGAAATAATTCAATGTTTGCTTAAAAATAATGTTTAGGCACCCTTTTTTTGTAAGGTAACCAATAAATCATTCAAGCAATTCTCATTATGAGGTGACCAAACAATTTTGAACTAAAAGACAAAATGAAAATATGCAATTACCCTCACACTATGTTTTTTGAGCCATGTTTTAGATGTATTTATAAGGGCATGTAGTGGATTCAGTAGTCATAGACTCCAAAACATAGTTATTTGCAACTCCAAACTATTATATTGAACAAGAAAAAAACTTATTTGTTCTAACTGTTTGTGCTTGAATGAAGAAAGATCATCTTGTTATTTTTTTATTTTAAAAAAAATATTATTATACCCCCTACACTCCCCATTTGAGCTTGAATGAGTGTCTCATGAAAAACCTTAACTAGGATCACACTTCATATTGGGAAGCAAATAAAAATTCAAAAATGATCAAGAGTTATGAAAAATTATGAAATCCAAAAGTAAAAAATCCTAAAAATTTTGAATGTTAGGGGGTATGCTTAAATAAAAAACAAAAAAAATGACCAAGTCAAGGTCAAAATAAAATAAAGATGCCCCAATAAAACAATCAAAAGAAGGTGAGACAAATAAATACGGAGAATAAAATATTGAAAAATTAGAAAAAGTCAGATAAATGACAATGAGCTAAAAACCCTAAAAACACTTTTTGAGCCTAATAAATTCTTTTCTTTCGTAGCCAAAAAGCCATAGTCTGTATTACTTCCTGACACAATCAAAGATTTGATGTCTTATCCCAAGTGCAGGAGTGTCAAAGTAATAAATAACCCAGCAAGATCGGGATCGAACCACAGGAAGGTCAACTATATAAATTACAAATAAAGAGAAAGATTTGAAGAGAATAATAACAAAAAAGGAGTTAAAGAGAGTTTTGGGATGTGATATTGGTGTAAGGATTAAAAAATGATAAAACAAATGTCAAGGCTAGAGGATTCACTAATGGTATTTCAAATAAATATAATATAAACTCTTTTAATTACTCAACTGGAAACCATACATAAAGGAGCTTTTAATCGGATGATTTATCGTTATTAACTCAATATAAATTATTAACATGATCATATTAATCATCTTATCTAAGTAACAACATACTTATAAATATCATCAAGTATTCATGTTGCTAGCTTATGTTAACAACAAATCAAGTTCCTATCATAATAACGATGTCGGCCGAAGACTATGAAGGTTCAATTATTTGATGTACCAAGTGTTATACAACACAAATATAGATTAACCATTTAACAAGTAAGGTATTAAGAATTAGTAAGATAAAAAGATAAAACATGTTAATAACAATCTTTCTTGGATATAAACATTAAAGTTCATGTTGAGTTTATATTATACCTATTCTAACACCACTAGTGAAACCTTTTTACCTTGACATATTAACTTAGCTAAACATAATGAAGAAGAAAAACATAAATAAACAATATAAGAATATAAACATGATATAAGTTAACTAAGTATAGCAAAGGAAATGAAAAAGCATAAACAAGAGATTAATATAGCATGAAAGAAAACTTGAACATTATAAAAATATAAAAAGAGAAAACAGGAAGATGATTTTGATATGAAAAATAAGATGACTAAATACATGGCAAATGCCTCCTTTTATAGGCTAAAATTCAAAACTATTGATTGGTTGACTAAGAAAATAGTTGGTGGTCAACCATTGATTTGGTGGCTGGTTATTGATATTGTTGGCTGGCCAAAAATATCATTGCTAACATCATAATTAGAGACCATCTTACCATGAAAGTTGTGGGCAATTGTCTTAGCTTTCCAACAAAAAAAACCGGAGCTCATTTGGACTTCTAGAACTCAAGATATGAGCTAAAAACCAAACAATGTCTGAGCTGCAGGACAGATTTCGACTTTTCCGTTGATGCTAAGATTTGAACTTGAAATGGCAGAATTGAGTCTTGGACTCCTATGAAAGTTTTAGACCTATGTCTTAGCTTTCCATACATATAAAGCAGACCTAAATCCAAGATCCACAACTCCAGTTATGATCCAATAACCGAATGGTGTTCCAGTTTGAACCAGCATCTCTTCTCTTAGCCCTTTCTTTGTCTTCTTAATTTCAATAGTTAATCACATCAATCGATCCTTTGAATTGTGAGATATACCTGCATTCAAATCAAGCATTTACATAAATTAAAGATATATTATATTATCAGACTTGTTATTATAAAACATGCTTTAGTTAGGGAATTTAATGATACTTTAGTGCAATATAATGATATAAAGCCTTAATGAGAATGCACTTTTAAGTTCTAATCACTTCCCTTTAAAAAGTCATTTCTAATCAAACAACCAAGCAACTTGGATCAATAAATGACATTCTTAAAGTGCAAAAGACATTCTTATAAGAGTTGTGATATCGTGAATAAGCTACTCATTATTATTCATGTAAAGAAAATGAGTGCTAAAAAATAAGACAAATCTCTTTCAACAAAACCTTGAGTTTTTACTCGAGCATCCTATTATAAAACCCATAAAAAAATAGGGTCACCTCATCACCTATCTTCACTCATTCTAATCTTACATACATAAGATAAAATTATCTTTCCCCTAAAGAGCTGCAATAAAGGCAAAGAAATTTGTTTTAAATGATTAATTTCTGCTTTTAAAATACAAGAGTCAAAATTTCAATATGTTTATTTGAGCTATGGATAACCTGATTTTGAGTTGACATTTTCTTCTCATCTTTACCTTGTCAATTGTTGACCAAATACACACGAAAGCTGACGTGTGTTAGGTCATAATCAAATAAACACTTTCAAAATCACATCTCTATGATTTTCTTGCAACAATTTGACTTGAATTGATACGATTCTTGAAATTTATTATCTGATTCCAAACAAGAAAATGATTTTCAAACAAAAAGGTTTATTGACTAAATTTACAAAGTTTTTTAACAAAGATGATATTGACACTTCTTGTGAGTTGTCATTGGAAAGTTGAGCAGTCGGGAAGCAATGTTGTGGATCCTATGAGGGGTAATGGATGATATCCACATTACCTAGGGGTAATATGGCAGCTTATCAAACCTATATGTACGTAGGCTCTGCGTGTAGCTTAATCCAAAGATATTAAGTCATCATCTACCTTTATTTTTTTATAAAAAAAAAACATGAATTTTAAGAAAAAAATAATATATATAAAAACGCTAATACATCATAATTAAATTTCGATCTTCAAAACAACCAAAGGAAGGACAGAATCTGGGAGAGAACATCCAGCTCAAGCAGAAATGCTTGAACCACACCCCGAAAGTCTAAGCACTGGCTCGTTATGTTAACAATGTAGGTCATGACAGGATATTTGATCCTGATTTTTGCCCTGTTTGTTTTTGCGTTTCAAAAGCGTTTTTGAAAAAAATTAAAAATTATTTATTTTTTTCTTTGCTTCAAATTGATTTTTTGTGTGTTTTTAGATCATTTTGATGCGCTAATATCAAAAATAATTTTTTAAAAATAAAAAAATAATATTATTTTGATACATTTCTGAGTGAAAAACACTTTAAAAAGCAACCGCAACCACACTCCCAAACATAGCCAAAGTATACAAGTGCTTATTTTGTCTTATTACATAGCCAAAGTATACAAGTGCTTATTTTGTCTTATTACATAGCCAAAGTATACAAGTGCTTATTTTGTCTTATTAAAACAAGAGAGTCAGCAAACCCCATTATATCCGTAAAATTAAGCATTTAATTATTATTTATATATATATATATATATATATATATATATATATATATATATATATATATATATTTTCAATCCAAATATTCGAGTAAGATATTAGATTAAAGTCATGAATACTAGTTTCTTTTAATTGTTTATTTGTCTAACATGAAAAAAATTATGGTGTATATAAAATAAATAATGATATTTTATTACTTATTTATTAGATTTGCTCTAAAAAACAACATATATGAGATAGAAAAAAAATCATATTTGAAATTTATTAAAAATAAGGCAAATCTCTCTCAACAAAACCTCGAGTTTTTACTTGAGCATCATACTTTAAAACCCATAAAAAAATAGGGTTACCTCATCATGTACCTTCACCCATTCTAATCTTGCATACATAAGATAAAATAATTTTTTCCCTAAAGATAAAACCTTAAAGAGTTGCAATAAAGGGAAAGAAATTTATTTTAAAGGTTTAATTTCTGCTTTTAAATACAAGAGTCAAAATTTCAAGATGTTTATTTGAGCCATGAATAACCTGATTTTGAGCTGACATTTTCTTCTCATCTTTACCTTGTCAATTATGGACCAAATATGCATGAAAGCTGCTTCTTAATGTTCAATGACGTATGTTAGGGTCATAATAATAAAAAAAAAACACTTCAAAAATCACATCTTTATGATTTTCTTGGAACAATTAGACTTGAATCGATACGATTCTTGAAATTTACTATCTGATTCCAAAACAAGAAAATGATTTTCAAACAAAAAGGGTCATTGACTAAGTTTACCAAGTTTTTTTTTTTACAAAGATAATATTGACACTTCTTATGAGTTGTCATTGGAAAGTTGAGCAGTTGGGGAATAATGTTGTGGATCCTATGGGAGGTAATGGATGATATCCAAATTAGCTAGGAGTAGTATGACAATTTGGCAAACCCATATGTATGTGGGCTCTGTGTGTAACTTAATCCAAGGATATTGGGTCATCACTCTACCTTTATTTTTTTAAAAAAAACATGGATTTTAAGAAAAAAATAATATATATAAAAACACTAAAACATCATAATTAAATTTTAATCTTCAAAACAACCAAAGGAAGGACAGAATTTTGAAGAGAACATCTAGCTTAAGCAGAAATGCTTGAACCACACCCCGAAAATCTGAGCATTAGCTCGTTATGTTTACATTGTTGCTCGTGATAGTATATTTGATCTCAATTTTATATACAAGTGCTTATTTTGTCTTATTAAAACAAGAGAGTCAACAAACCCCGTTATATCTTGTAAAAGTAAGCATTTAATTATTAAATATATAATTTTTTTTCAATCTAAATATTTGAGTAAGATATTATATTAAAGTCATGAATACCAATTTCTTTTAGTTGTTTATTTATCTACTAAGAAAAAAAATATTATGGTATATATAAAATAAATAATAATATTTTATTAGTTATTTATTAGATTCACTCTAAAAAACAACATATATGTGATAGAAAAAAATCATATTAAAAATCTATTAAAAATATTATTTATACTATACCAAGCTCACTTAAAAGAAATAGAATAGAGAAACCAAGTTAAAACCCATGAATCTATTTCTTTTTGCAATCCATCTACACAAAGTCTATTTTTAAAAATATTTTTTATTTAGAAATATATTAAAATATTATTTTTTTATAAATTATTTTTGACATCATCACATCAAAACAATTCAAAAATATATATAAAAAATTTAATTTAAAATTAACAAATTCAAAACTCCAAACAACCCCCCCTCTCTCTCTCTCTCTCTCTCTCTCTCTTTCTCTCTCTCTCTCTCTCTCTCTCTCTCTCTCTCTCTCTCTCTCTCTCTCTCTCTCTCTCTCTCTCTCTCTCTCTCTCTCTCTCTCTCTCTCTCTCTATATATATATATATATATATATAGACAATGTAAGCTTTTTTTTTTTTGTGTCCGTTTGAAATTGAGATTGAACATGGTCTTCATCAAAATTAAATTTTTCAGTGTTTTTAAATTATTATAATATGTTGACATTAAAAATAAATTTTAAAAAATAAAAAAATATTGTAATATAGTTCTAAATAAAAAATACTTTAAAAAAAACCTCCACAGCAGCCTTTGACACTTCCTTCTCAACACCCCCCCCACACACACACACCCACACACGCACACACGCACGCACACAGAGAGAGATATAAAGAAAGAAAGAACAATAGATAATATAAGCTTTATTTTTTTTTATGTCCGTTCGAAATTTGAGATTGAACATGCTCTTCATCAAAATTAAATTTTTCAATGTTTTTAAATTATTATAATATGTTGATATTAAAAATAAATTTTAAAAAATAAAAAAATATTTTAATATAGTTCTAAATAAAAAATACTTTCAAAAAAAAACCTCCACAGTAACCTTTGACACTTCGTTCTCAGCCCCCCCCAACACACACACACACATACATATATATATATATATATATATATATATATATATATATATATATATATAAGGAAAGAAAGAAAGAACAATAGATAATATAAGCTTTATTTTTTTTTGTGTCCGTTTGAAATTGAGATTGAACATGCTCTTCATCAAAATTAAGTTTTTCAGTGTTTTTAAATCATTATAATATGTTGATATTAAAAATAAATTTTAAAAAATAAAAAAATATTTTATTATAATTTTAAATAAAAAATACTTTAAAAAAAACCTCCACAGCAGTCTATGACACTCCCTTCTCGTCCTCGCCCCTCCACCATGCACAGAGTCACAAATTTTTTGATAATCTAAGATAACATGGAACAATGAGATGAACACAACTGATACTTGTTTAATGGTTTTTCCGTATAGTTTATTCCTTTACCAGTCAAGAAATGTTTCATTAATATAACATATTATTCTATTTTGATGACCGAATAACTCACATCACTGAGCGACAACAAGGTTTGTTGATTGAATCACAATTATTAAAACTTGTCGGGCCCGACAACAGTACGTGATTGACATGTTACCTTATCTAGGTTAGGTATAAAAAAATAATATGAATTAATAAAGTTTGATTCGTCATTCATCCATCCCATCAAAATTTAGATTACCTTTTATTTTATCTTTTTCAAATCATTTAATTCAGTACCCTTTTACGGAATCAGTCAAGTTTGTTTTATAACTTTGGACCGAATATCTGGCATCACTAAGCGACGACAAAGCTTTGCCATTCCTCGCTTGATGGCCGAAAATTCTCCTGTACTAGAGAGTATACATATCTTGAATGAACCACAAGTAGACAACACATACACATTTTTCTCCTCCTTGCTCCTCAACCCTTCTCCAATAAGTCAAGCTTCTCTCTCTGAGCAATGGCGTTATCAGGTGACAACGAAGTTGCCATCCAGCTTCCCAGTCTTCAACGTGTTCAAAGACGGTCGGGTCGAATTATTGTGGTCGGATTTATTCCAGAAAATGCCACCGTCCCATGATCTGATTACAGGGGTCAAGTCCAAGGATGTGATCATCTCGACTGAACCTCAAGTCTCTACACGTATCTTCTTGCCAGAACTCAAAACCCCTGACGAAAATTCCCTCTCTTGCTTTATATTCATGGGGCCGGGTGGCTTTGTAATGTTTTCTGCCTTCGATGCTCGCCACCACGTTTTGTGCAACACAATACTGCTGAGGCTAAGGTTATTGTGGTCTATGTGGAATATCGTCTCTTCCCGGCCCGACCTCTACCTGCATGCTACGAGGACTCGTGGGAGGCGCTCTAGTGGGTGGCTTCGCATGCTGATGGGAGTGGCTCTGAGCCGTGGCTGAATGACCATACTGATTCTGGTGAAGTTTTTGTGGGGGGAGATAGTGCTGGAGATAACATTTCACATACTCTTGCATTCCGGGTCGGGTCAATTGGGTTACCTGCAGTGCAAGTTAGTTGGAATTATTATGACACATCCATTTTTTTGGTGGCACTGAAGATGATGAAATGTGGTTGTAAATGTGCACAAATAATAGAATAAAATTATTATGACACATCCTTTTCAAGAATGCTTTTATTCTTTCTCTCTATTATTCCATTTTGTTTTGAAAATCTAGGCACCATTACGAGTCTCTTTATACTATATCATTATCTTTACAAAACTCATTAAAATCATTATAACAAAATTCACCCCCTACCCATCTTAATTGATTTTATAAAATAACCATTTTTTTTTTCAATTAATGTCTTAAACTTTTTAAGAAAAATTAAACACATAAGATTTTTTTTTTTTAAGTATACCTGAGTTTTTCTCCTATAATCATCAATAAAAAGTAGAAAATACAGATTCTTACTAAATAGACATGGTTTGATAGGACCACAAACTTCGGTATATATTTCTTACAGGAGTTAACTTGCTCTTGATGTAAACTCCTTCAGAAAGCTCTTATGAAATTACTTGCCTACTAAACATCCTTTACATAACTGATTTAGAAGTATAATGGATAGTAAACCCTTCAATATCTTCTTTTGTGCCATCATCTTCAAGTTATGAAAGTTTACATGACCAAGTCTTATACGTCAAAGTCAAGTCTCATCAGTCTCTATATTTAGCAAGAACATTATATTCTTTGTCATGACTACCTTTGCAATCATAGCTCCTTTAGTTTTAAGTAATGTCAAAGTATGATATTTCATCTTAATATCATATCTTTTCTCTAGCAATTGTTCTAAATTCAGTATGTTGCTTTTCACCGTTGATATATAATAGACATCACTAATATATTGATGACTTTCATCTTTTAATTTAATCAAAATATTATCTTTTCCTTTGATGACAACCTTTGAATGATCTGCAAAGGTGGCATTACCTCTAATTGCTTCATCAAGCTCCATGAACCTATCTTTATCTCCATACATATGTTTGCTGGCTCCATTGTCTTGATACCACATGCTCTCTTTGTTTTACATTAACTTATTATGCACTAATAGTAGGGTGTCTTTCTTTTCTTCTTCTATCACTAGATTTGAATTCTCCCCAACCCTTTTGGTTGGACTCCAACAATCCCTAGCATAATTACCTATCTTTTGACAATTACAGCATTTAACTTTTGATTTGTCAAATCTGGATTTTAGATTGTCACTGATAGTGTAACCGGTCGACCGGTTTGCTTCATGCAATCGACTGATTGACCTGTTAAGGCTATCATGACCTTCTCTTCCAAATTTGTCTCTTCCTCTTCTTCAATTGCTTTGTCCACGTCCTCTACCCCCTTATGAATATCCAAAACCATCTTGATTTGAAAAAAGTGTTTGTGTACCCATATTCTCTTCAATCTTATTGATTTTTTCCTCATGAGTTTGTAATTTTCCCATGAGACCTTGGATTGAAAGAACTTTCATGTTTTGCAGCCAGCGTAGGATTTTCTCTACCACACATGTCTCATTCATCTTCTTCCAATATCTCTTCATTTTATTATATATAACCAATACTCTTACAAAGTATTCTGAAATATTTTTTGATTCAAGAATATGTAATTTTTCAAAGTCACCACATAGCTTTTGTAGATGTACCTTTCTCACATTCCTAACTCCTTGGTTTGATTCTTGCAAAACTTCTCATGCTTGCTTGGCGGTGGTTGCATTGACCACTATCTCAAAAGTGGCATCATCTAGACATTGGTGGATGATTGTATTTGTGAGTGCTTGTTGATCCTTCCTTTGTGCCTTCTGCACAGCCTCCTTGGGATGAAGTCAACGTTGTTCCATCTATAGGCTCCTCAAAGCCTTTTTCGACCATCTCTCATACATCTTGGGAACCTAGCCAAGCTTTTACTTGAATACACCAAGTTTCCTAGTTATCTTTTGTCAACCTAGGACATTAAAGTGAGAAGTTTGGATTGACCATGTCAAATAATCAAACCTAAGCTCTGATACCACTTGTTGGAAGGAAGATAGGTGTGGTATAAGATCAAAAACAGTAATGTAAAGTCAAAAACTCAAGAACAAGAAGAAAATATACTTTTATTAAGGGTTTATCTCTAAGCTCTTTTATATATTCTCTCAACAAAAATACTGAATTACAAGTCTTTTTATATGCGTAAAATCCTTGACAATCAAGAAATTAAACTAACATAAGAAAATATTAATCTAAATAGAAATAGTATTTTACCGACTGAACCAGACGACCAGTTCTCTTTCAATAAAAAATTATTTCTTTTTTAAAACAGATTTTGTGTTGAGTTGGTGTGTGTTCACCATGATGTGGCAACCTGAGGCTACGAGGGCTGAGCATTACAAAAAGATGGGGGGAGGGGGGCAAATCTCAATTTGTCGTTCTTTGATACCTTTATAATTTGTATTATTATATCGATGGATTTTTATTTCATAATGATATGAAAGTAAAATTAGTAAAACCGATGCCATACTTATTTAAAAAATATTTTTATTTTTAAAAACAATAAATTATATAAAGATGAATTGTTTTACTTTTAGTTAGTGAATGTGTTGCTTTCGTTTTGAAAGTAAAATTATTTACATTCAAAGTATAAGTATTTTATTTTTAAAGTAAAGCATAACTTAACAAAACATAATTTTTAAAACAAAAGGCAGTTATAATTTAAAAGTACATCAATATTAAATAGGTGTTTGCTTTTAAATGTGTCAAAGTACCATTATGCCAGGCTGCAACTCGTTACTCTTTGTTTCTTTTCTTTTTACTTTGAATTAGTTATTTTATTTTTATTTTTTTAATGTGGATGTCGTCCGAGCTAACTTATACGTACCTCGACTAATCTCACGGACCCTGAAGTTAATGACTATGTAAGCCTCCAGTGGCCATCATATTAGCAACCACGGGGTTCGAACCTGAGATCACAGGGAGAGCAAACCCCTTGATTTCAAACTCTTGTCATTGAACCATCTACTAGATGGTTAAATATTAGTTATCTTTTCTTCCTTACATGTTAGGTAGCCCATAGGACTTTTGCAAATGAAATTTGAAGGTATCTATTCTTATATGCTATCTCGTGATTTCTTTGCCTTTTCTTTTCCAAGTGAAAAAATAATTTTTCAAATAATATCAGCTTGTCTGCATTACTTTTATTAGTTTTTACACCTCCTTTTTTTTCTTTTCTTTTTTTCAATTTACTAACCCTACAAAAAAAAAAATAACGTTAATGCTTGAAAAGTAAGTTGTGTGATGTTATAAAATGCGTGTATATATCATGTTAACATTACAAGGAAACACCCTAAAACAAGAATATACATATGCTTCATTCTTGTCCCTGGCTAATACTTTTTTCTTTTTTTTTTTTTTGAAACATCGATTTCAAAAACATTATTTTTTTCTTTGTTTAAAATTAATTTTTTAATATTTTTAAATTATTTTAATATATTGATATTAAAAATAAATTTTAAAAATAAAAAATATATTTTTAAACGAAAATTAATTACTATTATAAATACATATAATTAAAGAGAGAAGCACTGTCCCAACAGAAGATTTTTGAAATCTGAAGAGAATAAGCATTACATAGAGATGGAGCAAATGGGTAGAAAATTAACTTCTAATCTTTTCAATTTCAAGAAAGAACAGCAAAACAAGAAAAGAGAAGGAGTTATTACAGAGAGATCGAGCATGGCTTTGAGATGGGAAGGCTTAACTTGTTCTTGCTCGGCTGTTGAAGAGGGAAGCGATGGCCATTGTTTCAGTCTTGACTTTTTCTTTTTCTTTTTCCCAGCGATATGTAGGAATAGCAGTTCAGTGAAAGAAAATGGATTGCAGCTTTTGTTTTGCCTATCCCGTGAGATCTGCTAAATCAGAGGATGATAAATTAAATTCACCGTTTTTTCCATTTAGCTTTTGGATATGATTGGAATTATGATGGCAGTTGGGGTTTAAAATAGCTTTTATATATAAATATATTAAAATGATATTTTTTTATTTTTTAAAAATTTTTTTTTAAATTAACACATCAAAACGATCTAAAAATATAAAAAATTAATTTTTAATAAAAATAAAATTAAAATTTAAAAAAATATAATTTTTTCTAAACACTAATTTTATATAACTTTGTTCGACAAACACACCAAGTGATCAAATCCACCTGAAAAGAAGATTAAATCTTTTATTTGATGATCTTAAGGGCACACACCTACACATGATCTAATATATGGTGAGGAATTTAATAAACTTCACTTAACAGCAGCTCTAAAATATAGGTTTGCTTCGGTCAATTTATTTATTTTTTTAATGGATTTTTTTTCAACTTATAACCTTAAATATTTGGTCATTTATGATTGGTTTTTTTATTCTGTTTGGATATAAATTTTATGATTTTATTATAATCTCTTCTTCTTATCCATGGTTTTTTATAGACTAATCCAATAAAAATAATTATCATTTTAATATTTTTAAAAATATATATTAAAAAAATATATCACCACATAAGTATTTAAAAAATATTATGATCAATATAAATTATATTTTTATATTTTTTTTAGATTAAAAGAAATATTCAACTTGCGTGTACTCGTACACATCCTAAATCGAGTCAAAAAAGAAGAAAAAAAAAAATTCACCTCAAAAGTTGGTGTTTGGATGTTTGTTTTTTTTATCACTCAACAATCATGGACTTGTGTCGTCCTCTCCACCGTTCACTACCGGACAAAAGCAGGTTAGGCGGTTGATTATCTTTTATCAACATTATTTTATATTGTCTTAATGATTATCTCGGTTTCAATGTTTGCAGTATGATCCTAATAATTTAATTAGATTACCGGTAATATGTGAATCGAGTTTGGTCAATATGATCCTAATTTGTTTTAAATGGCTAAACATTTAAGTTTGTTTAGAAAAGCTGGTTTATTAGAAACACATTTTTTTACAGTAGAAAATAAAAGTATCAGTCCTCTGCTACATGCATGGTGGCGGCTTTTGCTTTGAGTCTGCCTTCTCACCACTTTTTCACACCCATTTACTGGCACTGGTTGCTGAATCCAATGCCATTACTGTATCGCTTGAATACGGGCATGGCCACAGAGGCCCTAACCCGGAAGTTATATAGATTCTTGGGTAGGGCTTTAATGGCTAAAGCATCACATGTCAAAGGAAATGGGTCTGAGCCGTGGTTGAATAACCACACGGATTTTAGTCGATTTTTCATGGGTGGAGATAGTGGTGAAGCTAATATGTCCAATTTCTTGGCAGTCAAATTAGATCATATGGGTTACCCGGTGAGAGGTTTGTTGGAATGATTATGGTGCATCCATTTTTAGATGGCATGGAGAATGATGAAATGCTGGTGTTCATGTACCCTACAAATTGTGAGAAGCAAGGTCCTAGGTGATAATCTTATTTTTAACCGGTCTAAAAAAACATTTATTATCCTTTTCTCTTGGACATGTTTAAAGAAATGAGCATGCCTCAAGTGGGGGCTTAGCAGTGTCTCAAGCACTGTTATTAAACCCGGCCCGACCCAACGAGTCGACCCGGTGGCTGGACCGGTCCGGGTTTAATAAAAGACCGGCTGTGGCAATAGCCCGGTCAAACCCGGAGGGTCGACCCGGGCGAACCCGGATGAGACCTGGTTTTTTTTTCAAATAGGAGATTTGAAACCCATTAGTATATATACTCTATGTTCCCAAGAAAAAAGTCATGTTTTTTCAATGTGGGTTAAAAAACTTTTTGGTTTAAATACTTCAACTTAAAAGGATAACATAGTATCTTTTCAATGTGAGATTTGAAGCCCTTTCATATATATACTCTATGTTCCCAAGAAAAAAGTTATGTTTTTTCAACGTGGGATAAAAAACTTTTTTAGTTTAAATACTTGAACTTAAAAACTTAACATAATATCTTTTTAATGTGAAATAAAAAACTTTTTAAAATATTTTCTTAAACTTCATAATATGTATAATCTATATTTACATGGACTTTTTATATGAAATATTAAAACTTTATTTTTTTTTAATTTTTCCAGGTTAATCCGGGTTGACTCGAGTTGACCCAGATTAACCTATGAAATCCAGGACTCGGCCCCTTGGTCGGGTTAACCCCCGAACCGGGTTTAATAACTATGGTCTCAAGTCACGGACATGCTGGATCTGGTGCTATCTAGACCCAGACACAATTGGGTTTGGCAGTACACCAAGCCATATGAATGCTTGGTTTAGCGCTAGCCAAACCCAGCCTTGATTGGGTTTCGCAATATGCGATGCCCCTGGCACGTCCATGTAAATGCGCACCCTCCCATGGAACGTCCTAGAGAATGACCATCCGTCCTTGGCACGTCCAAAAAAATAAGGTAATATGGGTTTGACAAATATGTCAAAGAGTTGGTGGGGGGATTACACTCGCCGAGTTAGGAATTTTTTTTTTATTATAGAGCAAAGGAGGTGAGATGGAAGAAGAAAATAAAGGAAAAGAATGCGGAGGAGTTAGGGAAAAAGGGAAAAGTTGGATTTTTTTCTCATCAGGAAAAAGACGAAGAGACTATTGTTGAAAGAAAATAGAGGAAGAAAATAGAAGACTAGTTTAATCGGACTAAAATTGAAAGAAATTCAAGTTCAAGGATGAGTTGGAACAATTAGCCAAGTTAGAAAATCAATTAATGGCTTAATTGAAGAAAAAAACTGAAAGTCAATTTGTTTTAAAAATAAAGAATTGAATGATCAATGACCAAAATAAAAAGTGAAGAATTTAGAGGACATATTCTAATTTTGTTAGAGGTATAATTGAATGAAATTAAAAAAAAAAGTGAAATTAATCGAATTAATAAACATTCAGAGACCAAAAACTAAAACGCAAAAGGTGCTAAAATGCTGGGCTTATTTATTAAAAAAAAAGGTCAAAAATACTTTTTTACGTTTTAGCAGCACTCTGATAAAAAAAATTGTCCAAATTTTTTATATTGTGTTAGCTTTTGAATAAAAATGTTCTTTAAAAAAAATATTTATGCATGTATATTTTTATTTAATGCCAAATTTATTAAATTCACCTGTCAAAATCAAAGGACCCATTAAACTAACATACCTGAATTTTAAAAGTTTAATTCTCATCATCGATATGGTTCAAGACCTAATTATCACCTAATTATCACCATCAATACAGACCCAACACCCTTTTTTTTTTAACTTCACTGTAATCTCTATTTTCAGAGATAAATGTCCTTTTTTTTACATGTCTCATTTTGCATGAGACCGATGAAAAAAATCTTGTAATAAACAAATCTTCTTTTAAGGGGACCAATGATAATTTAAAAAAAAAACAATAAATCTCATTTTAAAAGGAACATACATTAAGATTTAGCTTTTAAGAATAACTAAACTAACGAGTTTTTAATTTTTAGGGATTGATATTAAATTTTTCATAAAATAAACAAAAATAAAAATTGAAAATGAGCTAAAAATAATTAGGATAATTAATGATAATAAAAAAAAAATTTAAAAGAAAACACCTAATAAAGGTAACATTTCGTAAGAAAGGATGCTGTAAGGGTGTCACCGCTCTTTTTTTTAGTATAACTAACTCCTTACGTGAATCTCTAAAACTAATGTTTATCTTTAGAACCCTCAATTTCCTCCAATTACTATGTGAAAATTTTTATTTTTTCACTATATATATATTTTGAGCCCCATCACGATGTCCACCAAGGTGCA
>Ga0325405_1001422_pt1 | contig 24282 bp, 9 predicted proteins | sample PopdelMetagenome_21_FD_205663 | JGI IMG/M metagenome (GOLD analysis project Ga0325405, IMG submission 205663) | Populus deltoides microbial communities from Bellville, Georgia, United States - Xylem-Control-R2 | ecosystem: Host-associated > Plants > Phyllosphere > Stem > Wood/Secondary xylem...
AAAAAAGAATTTTAGTCTTAACATGTAAGCTAATGAGAAAAGAATAGCTATTTCCAATTAATATTGTGAAATACTTAACGTCATTGGGAAAAAAAGGAGAAAAAATAGGATAGATTGAGCAATTCATACAATAAATTAAAAAAATAATGAATTTATATATATTCAAAATTATTCGATGAAATAGTATAGTTTGACCATGTCGCGCTTTAAAAACATGACATGGTCAGACTTAACTCTTCTTTCTCAAACGGTTGACCGCGCGACATGGTCAAACTTAACTCTTCTATCTCAAATGGTAGACCGATTCATAATAGTTGGTGAAACCAGTCGATCAGTTCTGAAAAATAACAAGGAAACTTCTAAAACTGTCAAAACAAGGGGCCTTTAATGATATTTTTTATATCTAAATATTCTACTATTCACATGTCAATGCAGGTGGTTGCTGTAGGAAAAACAGTCTCCAGAATCTCCTGTAAAAATTTAAATGCGATTCAACAAACGGGTCAAAAGTTATGATATTTTTTAACTATTATTCTGATCTGGCATGATTAGACCTCCTCTTGTACCTAGATCTATCCAATTAGTCAATAAATAAATGTGTCAGGTCATCCACATAATTTGTTTAGGGCATATCCTTATTTAGTTATGATAGACTCACACTTGACTGTTCAAAATTATTTACTATTGTGTAAACGATAACTCTTCAAGATTTTAATCGGAATCTATTTCTTAGTCAATAAGCTGGACAAATATATATTAACTCATAAAATATATTTAAAAGAAAAATTTCATAAAATTATGGTTTTTATGTGAAATGGTCGACTGAGTAATAGAATTGGATCTAATCGGTCGATCGATTAAGATAGAGGATTAGAGTTTGATTATGTTACGCTTTAAAAATATGACATTGCCACACTATGTTGTTCTGCAAAATATTTTTGAAATTATATTAATTTGTTAATTTTTTAAATTTATTATGCTATTTTTTTTATAAAAAAACTTAAAAAATCTTTTAATACCATCAACTTTCATTGACCTACACATACATATCCACACAGCTCCCTAAAAACTATGTCCAAATCAAGGCCCGTATGATTACAATGATTCCACAATTTCATGTAGTACATAGTTTAACTCACACCAAGAACAAATGAATTAGTCATTGATATAAAACAAATTGACAGGTACCAAAATTCAAAATGATTAGGTATAGGATTGATATATTGAATAATTAATTATTTTTTTAATTTAAATAATTAAAATTATATTTTATAGTCAAGATATCTAATAGTTTGATATAAAAAATATAAAAGATTGATAATTTGTAGTAGGTGATGTTTGGTAAATTGGATGTTGGTAGTTGATATTTGTAAAAGATTTTCTTATTATATTTTAGACCCGGGATATGAATTATGAGTGATGTTGTTGAATTTATTTCAGAAGAAATTTTTGGATATATTTTAAAGAATATTTTGAGTGCATTTTACTTGTAACAGGAGAACTAACTAGCGTGATTTTAATTATTTCAGTAGTTTTCAATTAGTTTATACTTTGTAGGCAACCACGATCTCAGCAAATGCAATGGCAACAAACGACGAGTCAGTGAATACTGACGGCGTCAGCTGGGAGAAAAGTACAGGGAAGGGTAAGTCCCACACGCCTCTTTCATTTCCATTTTTTCTTCAATGTCCAGTCCGCAGGACAGCAGAACTATATGTTATTGTTATTATTAAAGGGATAAATGAGAGTGTCATTATAAATGGTTCAATGTTGGTTTGGTAATGAGATGAGAAATGTTTTTTAATTAAAAATATATGAAAAAAATATTAGTTTTTTAAAATTTTATTTTTAATATCAGCATATTAAAATTATAAAAAACATAAAATAATATTTTTAAATTTTTTTTAGTTAGAAAAATAATCTATTAAAAAACACTTATAGAAAAACAGGTTAAAACACTATACCTAGCAGCTGATCAAGTGAAATTGTCAAGGGGATAGTGATTTTGTCGATCCACCCACTTATAATGGTACACCTCAGCCAACTCGTTACCATGTCATGTTTACCATCAAGATAAATAAAATTTATCCTTTTCACCTATACAATCAAGATAAAGTTATGTAAACTAAATACAAGAACCATAGATGAAGTTATAGAAACTAAATTTTAAAACTATAGTTTGAACGTGAATGTTATTAGGGGCAAGTATATTCGTATAAAAAAAAGTCATTTAGAGAATATTTTAAATTATTTGATTCTTTTAGAATTTCCTGACCTAAAATTACTTTATTGATTCTTTCAAATTATATTTTATCCAAATTATCTGAGGACCCATTATCCTTTTTTATTTACCCAAAATTCTTTGAAAAAATTCAATTAACTGAATAAAATCAAGCCCTATAAGAGTTTTGACTATACAAAATTGGGTTTAAGAAAAAATACAAGCCTAATAGTTTTAATTTGCTTAAATATATAAGTATATAAATAAATAAATATAATTCTTGTGATCTAGGTAATCCAATTTTTTTCCTTTAATTTATATAAATTATCCATTCCTTGAATTTTGTAATAGTTTATTAATATATTGATTTGAATAATTCGTGATTTATATTTTTAAAATATTGCCCGTCCATGAATGTTATATCTATAAATCAAGAACAGAACAAGAGAGAACTAGATTTGAGATGAACAAACATCGCTTTTTTATGATAAAACAGAAGAAATGCTGTTTGTTTTTTGATGCATGGTGGCAGTCAGAAACCTAGAGAACATCGAAGCGAGTGGACCAAAGTGGCTTCACCGATTTATCCCGTCAAAATGGGGTCCGCCTTATCAGTGTTTGTGTCTGACACGGACTTGTATTTGCCGGTTTTCTAGGGTCAAGAGGGTAAGTTTCTCACACGTGCCAGTAATTTTCGGATCGAGGAAGAAAGCTTGGGGGTTGGGGCTCTGGTTTGGTTGGGATTTTTGGTGATCTGATTGGATAATGGTTTGTGTGGAAATTGTGTGCCCGTGGTTAACGGGATCGTGTCAGTTCGAAAAACGAGTCCTCGTTCTTTTTTCCCGGTGAGAGGCCTGAGAGTTTCGAGCCAGACAGAAACGATAATCCTTCTCGTCTCCAAAACTCACCTCTCATTTTTATAACCTTTAAAAAGAAATTTCAGTTTTAACCGGTAAGCTATCCGACGTCTCTCTATCCGTAATGTCCACGTAAAATGAGATATGTATCAATTGTATGTCAATAAATTTGTCCACGCAACATGTTAACTGCATTAGTGATTTTGAGACTATTTAGTCTAGGAAATGTTTTTTAAAATATTTTTTTTGTTTAAAAATATATTTAAATAATATTTTTTTATTTTTTAAATTTATTTTTAATATCAACACATCAAATGATCTAAAATTAAAAAATAATAATTTGAAGAAAATAAAAAATAAAAAATAATTTTTAAAAACGTTTTTAAAATACAAATATAAACATTTTTTTTTGGTCAATATACTAGCTTGACAATATGGTTGCGGTTGCTTTTCAAATAACTTTTCATGCCGAAATACATGTCAATGATTTTTTTTTTATTTTTTAAAAATTATTTTTGGCATCAGTACATCAAAACAAGTGGATCTCCTATAAGATAATACCCTATCAACCATAGAAAAGACATCCAGTGTAGCCGGGACCATCTCCCACAACCGATTTAGGGTAGTTTAGAATTCTAACAATAGTTACATAAAAGTTTTGGAAAAGTAAAATGTGGTATAAAATATGGGAAAATATTGCAGTTTAAACATAATAATTATTAAAAATAATAGTTGTTTTAAAAATTCATGCCTCTTTTAATTTAATTAACATGCATAAAAAGTAAATGCAAAAAAATTTATAAAGATTTAAGAGTTAATAAATGAGATTAAGGCTCGATGACCAATAAAAAATAAAACATTAAGGACACATTAAAGCTTTGTATTTGACACACTCAATACTATTAGAAAGATTTCAAGAAAATAATTCTAATCATGCATTAAAGTACCACAGGACGTGATCATAATGTTTTAGAAGTTAATTTATAATTAATTACGATATAATTTAGTGTTCCTTTTCTGTGTTGTTAGAATGATCATGACGAGATACTTCTAACGTCATTAAATGTGACCTACTCTTTTTCTTTCTCTTTCATTTCTTTTTTTTGCCTGTCCTGTTTTTTAATTTTTTGATAATTGAATCTTCAATCTTATCTCTTGATCATTAAGCTTCATAAATTTTATAGTTGATTTTTGCTTAAGTTGATTAATTTATATATAAAAAATTGTTTTGAAACATTCATGAAACAAATGCTATTTAAAATAATAGCTGTATATAAAAACAATATTAGAATAATAGCTGTAGATAAAAACAATATTAGGAAACATTATTGTGTTTAAAATGTGTTATTTTTCTAATATTTTTTCAATCATTGTCATTGTCCCAGAACTTTTTTTAAAAAAAAACTGGATTCATGTGTCCGTAAAATAAGATCTAAGCCAAGACTAGATGAACTAATACATGATAGCGGTTACAATAGACATTCACATGATACATTCACAGACGAGGAGAGTCCATGTGATTCAAAGAGGCTATAACTACATGTGATGTGTGGTGGATACAGCATGTCTACGTTAGGCCAGCTAGCTGTCTGACAAGAGAGAAGCGAAGGGAGAAAACCACAGGGTGGCTCTGACAAAGGTAATTATAAAAAATGGGAGGCCGACAGATTCACCCAGTTAGATATTACAGGACAAACATATCTTATAAAATAACATATCTGCTCATCCAAAGTCTGAGGATTTAGGTTAATTAACTATAACTGTCAATTATGAGATAAATTTGTCTCAAATACTTGTAACTTTCAAGTTTTTTATTACAGAACAGGCTATTGCCCGTGTCATTCCGAGATGAAAGTGCATAGTAGAATCAGATCTGAGGTTGCCCAGCTTGTCATAAAAAACTATGTATCTTGTTTTCTTTAAAAGCTATCAGGTTCCTATTCTTCAATGGGAACGGTGATCCAGTTAATTAACCTGTTGCATGTGTACTGTAGAATTTCAATTTAGCTCTGTGGGCTTGGTAATGTTCTTGTAGGATATTTCATGAAGGTTTTTTTTTTTTTTTTTGCATTACTATATGGGAAATATTTCACAGCATAAAAGGATATGATTAATTTAATGCATTTCTAATTACAAGGCATTCTGCATAAGTATTTCCGGATGCGTTATCAGCTAACCCCCACCAAATGATCGCTGATTGACATTGAATTTTCATCTAATATGTTTGAGCGTGTTTTAAAAATTAATTCATCTCGATAAAAATATTAAATTAGTATTTTTAGTATTATTTTGATAATTTTAATGTGTTAATATCAAATTTATAAATAAAAGGTATTTTTAAAAACATGATATATCGCAATATAAAACGCATTCCAATAAGGAATATGTTTAGTATAATTTAACTGGGAAAAAAACATAAATTTTGCACTGGGACAGAATGAAGCATTAGCTCAGGGCTCAAAAGATGAATGTTTAAAATCATTTAACAAGCCATCATGAACAATTATTTGTCAAATGATATCCAGCAACAAGCACCCCAAATGGCTGCTGGAGACGGTGGGCCTGTTTGCTATTTGTGGATTTTACTCGAACAAAATGATTGGATTAGGTTGGCATTGCGTGAGAGGCCCTTTTTTTCATTGACGAATGTTAGCCCGCCATCAGCATCACCGTGTTGCTTCCAACTGAGCTGCCTCGCTAGCTTGAACCGTGACTAGGGCCTCGGGGCCTCTTTGCATTATTTGACGAATCTTCCACCGTCTCGATTACCTTTTTACGGCAATACATCCATGTCTAGGTTTTTGCTTCGTGGTACTTAGTTTTCCAGGCTCGAATTCTTTTCTGATCAGGGCTGGAAGGTGGGATTTCGTGAGATATTGGACCACCACCACTGTTCATCAACTCTACCAACTCGCGGCCCTAAAACATGTTAGGCCTAGGTGGAATATGGATTTTAGAGGTTTTTTAATGAAAAAGCAGGACCCAATTCCTACTGCAAATTATTTTTTTGGGTGGGTAAGGCTAAGTTAAAGTAATATTTGCTTGTTTATTTTTCATATAGCATAAAAAAGCGACGGATATTTTTCATAATTTTATTTTTTTGTTTATTTTTAAAAAATTAGTATAGAAAACAAACATCGTTATAAAAAAATAGTGATTTTTCATGCTGTCTTGCTGAAACAATGATTATTTGTCATTTTTAATATGTTTTGAATGTCTAATGATTAATCTTATAAGATGTATAGTTGTCAAAAATTTAATGACAAATATATCGAAGTAGACTTATATAAAACCGGGTTTTTTTATTTAAAAAAACTTTGCCTAACTGTAGATTGACATTCAAAATAAGAAAGGGTCTAAATAACAAGGAGTCAATGGTTGATAATTTGTCGTTTCTAAGATTATATTATTTTTAATTAATCATGCCTGATTTCAAAATTGATTATGGTTCTTCAATGTATATTAAAAAAATAATTCTTTGTTGTTTTCAAGTAGTTATTTAAAAAAACTATTAAAATAGCATTGACTTTTAAAACAATTCATCACTGGATTTTTTTTTCAATTTTGTAAGTAAATTTACATTATATATTAAAAAATGAAAATTATTTTTCATAATTATATTGATGAAGAATTTAAAAAGTAACTACCAGGTAGAGAATAATAAAGTTTTTCAATTGGACTAATTTATTAAAATTAAGCACCTTTCTAATATAGATTGTTTAAACACCCTTTCATTGTAGGTTTTTACCTTCTTTTAATAATTTTATTGAATTTTTTGGTTGATATAGATAATTGATTGCATGGTTATTTTTTATTAAGGTCAAATATATTCATGAAATATATTTAAACTTAAAAATAAAAATTCATGTAATATTTAAAATTATAATTTACAAATTAAATTACGCAATTGGGTTGGATTTTCAAAATTAATTAAGATATTAAAACAAATTTTATATGTTTGACCTTTGTGGGAAATGAAACTAGTAAAGGCTTGAATTGATTGACTTTATGTATTGAGTAGTGTCGAAGAACGGCCCATCAAGTCTCATTTTATTGCTTGATCTCATCTCTACAGAATCCGAGGCCATTACGAACAAGTAGTCTCAACTCTCAAGGAAGATTCAATAATCAAACACAAACTTTGCAGCAGAAAATAATGGATATTCAACACTGTGTATGCCATTTTTTATCTGCACATGAATAATTGTACATTCTTCAGGTCAGAAATTTCAAAGCACAACTGTTCAAAATTAGCCACGAGTCACGACGACTGGTTTTATTTTGATCTGCATTCAAGGCCAGGCACCTTTTAGTTGAACTTGAACAATATCTTCTAGATTTAGGAATTGAATCATATATGCTCATGACAACTGCCATTTAATGTTCATTATAGTACAAGCCTGTTCCGATCGTGCTCGACATTAATGGAATGGTTACAGTAGTTTTCTCAATCCTTCACCTGTAATTTATCCTCTGAAAAGATGAATTAAAGAAAAAGATGCTTTAAATTTCCAACTTGTGCGTACACAGGGCTTAGCTTCTCTCTGTCTTTCCCTTTTTAAGGACTAATGATGTGTGGTTGCCTCTTGCGAGGAAAGGAAGGCATTTTGCAAGCTTTAGGAATCATGTGTTCTGTCTTGAGTAAAACGCTTGCCCATGTTGCCTCTGCAATTATCTGTTCTGTGTGGAGTAGCCCAAGCTAGGACTTGGTGAACTGTTTAGTAATACGAAATCTTAAATAGCTTATCAGAAACCTATCTCGTTTTACTATTGAAAACTAGGCATGGGAGACCAAAAGAGAAAAGAAAAAAACACGATTTTCGATTTCAAAGATTTCTTTAAGGAGCGATTCAAGAACGAATCATACGGGATATTAAAAAAAAATTAACGACATGGATGGTGTATTTTACTTATCATTGCTGTTTAAATCTTCTCAACGTGGCAATCAAAAGAAAGTATAAATTCTGTCAAATGACTGCCCTTTTGACAGTAGCCGTAAACAATTATGTGAAATGATATCAGATGAAGAATTAATTGGACTCCAAACGTATATACGAAGTTCATTAAACAGAATTACACTCACGAGCAGAAGCAACAATAGAAAAGAATGGCCCGTCAAACATAATTGTTCAAAATTTCCTTCATTTAGAGCACTGACACGGCTGGTTCTGCTTGTCCTTTCACTACCATTTTCGGTAAAGCTCCCATTTTGGCGCCGCAACAATTCAACATCCTGGTTATCAAATAATAGTTACTGAACGTTGGCAGGTTGATAAACTTGAAATTTGAATACGTAAATTGCCTCTCAACTTACTGGATGGACCTACATGCTCGGAGAAGATGTGTAGAACTTTAGCTGATCTGCATCAGAGCTACAAGCATCCCACTGTCCCAGGAACACTGATGGAGTTGTTCAAATGGGGTCGGGCTAATGGCTACCCGAAAAAACGTGTATGATAAATTTGCATAGAATAATATGTCACAGAGTCTGCGGTTTGTCGCATCATCATTCAATAATTACGGTGCCAAAAACACCAAATTCAAATTCGAAAGAGGAGGATGCGATTTCATTTCCTGCAGATTAAAGAAAGTATATGGTTCGAGTCCTTGACCAGACACCAATTATGCTAAAATGCATGGCCCAGATCACTAAAGGCCCTTCCATTCATGTGCTGCTTGTAGAAATGATTCGGTTAGACCTATTGCCATCGCTGATGGTGGTTATGTTAGTTGGTTTGGTAGCTACTCTTCCCTGAACTTTAAAGTAGCGAAGCACCCATATAGTTGAGAGTCAAACGCAAAATTCATGAGGGCCCTCGTAGGAGGCAGGCAAAGAATTAAAGCATGACATGTAGGGGCCATAGGAAGTGAAAGAAAAAGGAGGGGAAGAAAAGAAAAGTCGATGGTTAGTGGCGGTGCTCACTAGAGAAACTCAAGATATGATTCCAAACTTGCTTGCTCGAGAGACTTGGAACATTTTTAGGGATTGCGTAAAGCTCAATGGAGGATTGCCTATAGGTACAAGGGTTCTTCTTAACAGGAGACATGAAAGGTAAAAATGGTCCCTTGGTCCGATAAAATGGTCCGACAAAGAGCAGGCAAGTTTTCTAGAAGATGCAAGCATGGGCAATTAGTATAGTAGATTGTTCCAAGATAATTGACTTGATGGTAGTTATGCAATGATCTTTGAAGCTTTTGTTGCTTTTGTACCAATCGATCAGTTTGTAATTCACAGGACTCCGTTTTGAAGTGTTTGTAAATCACGAGTGCTGTTCAGGTTTTTTTAAAAAGGATGTTGGTCGCTTGGCCTGGCTAGTGATTGTATACCTAATCATTTAATTTAATATAATAAAATAAAGTCTGAGTTTTAATTATAATTTTATTTTTTTATATAAAGTTAATTATGAGTTTTAATTATAATTTTATTTTTTATATAAAGTTAATTATATAATGCAAATAATATCAAGTAGTATTATGAGGCTTTTCAAGAATGTGATGTAAAGCATTTTTTAAAAATATTTTTTTATTTGAAAGTATATTTAAAATTTTTTCATAAATTTTTTATTTTTTAATAAAATAAAAGAGAGAAAATACAAGAAAGAAAGAGAAGTAAAGTGAGAAAAAAAATCCCACAAAATCATGAGATATTTGTGATAAAGTGTGTGAGGTATTTATAAAAAGATTCTTAATTGTTCTCCCACTAATAAAGAAAGAGAGTTTGTAATTTTTATATTATTTGGTAAAATATTTTTATACTTGCTCTTGAACATAGCAAAAATTGGATGAACCATGAAAATTTTTATGTATCTAATCTTTTATTTTATTCTGTTCTTTTAAGTTGTGTATTATTGTTTTGCATGTTGGGATCTTAACATATTAAAATCATTAAAAAATACTAAAAAAATATTTATTTAATAGTTTTTTTAAATTAAAAAAACTCTTGAAAAACAATTAAAAAAAAAGTGCCAAACACCTCCTCAATCATGCTTGTATCACGAGAGAGATTTTTAGTACAATTTATAGATACAAGTTATCGTATCACAAAAGCCTCATTTCTTAATTTCTTCCATTGTAATTACACTTCAATTCAATCCTCCCGACATAAAAGATAATTAATACACTTAATTTGCTCTCGTAGCAGTGTTATTGACATAAATATCTTCATTCCTTCAAGAATGTAAATACTTTATTATTCTTAGAAATAAAGAGGTGAAAACTATCTGATCATAATCAAGTAAGATTATAATTAATCCTCAAAAAACTTGGAGATAATAAATTCAAATGATGAAGGATTAACGAAGCAATTCTCAAATTATGAAGAGTTCTCACCAGATAGAGTACTTGCGTATAGATAAAATAGAGGCGTCAAATTGCACAGCAGAAAAAGCAATAAAGCAAATTATGTGAAGAGTAGATCTTGTGATGGGTCAAATTGCCACCTGTTAGCTTCCGATTGAACAATTTTCTCACACGTGTAGGGTTTGAGATATTTATTTTAGACCACAAAATGAAACTGTTTTTCGTTTCTTTTCTTGAGTGTTTCTTTCCGTCGTTGCTTCTTCTTTTAAAGTAAATTATGAGAAACAACGGTTTGGTAACAATTAAAACGCTATTTACTGTTCATGGATTCTATGGTAATTTGCGTTTGAAACACAGGAGGAAGGAAAGCAACTCTTTGTTGCTTCTTGCATAAATCACACGAACAGTATAGCCATGCTTTATTATTCTGGTCGGACCGGGTCTGGTCCAGAGCTAAAAATACATTGAACCTGGTCCAACCTAGTAAAATAATAAAAAAAATATTTTTTTATTTTTAATTGTATTTTATTCGAAAAATTAGTATTTAATATTATTCAATGATACTACATAAATTAGATGGAGATCTCTTGATGACATAGCATTTGCAGAATTTGATCGCAATCTCAATTTTGTTCTTGATTATATTTTACCTGATATTGCTGCACGCTTAAGAAACTAAGAAAACTATAATACTTGTCGGATGTATTTCATACGTGATGGAATTGTAGATAATTTAATGAAACAATAAAAAATATTTTATATAAAGTATTTTTTATTTCATGATGTAATAGCAATAGTAAAATCTACAGTATTTAAATTAAAAATCATCAATATTAATATATATATATATATATTTTTTTTAAAATTATTTTATAATCTTAATTTCAAAAACATTCTTAACCAAACACATTAAACTACTTTTTGTTCAACCTCAATTTCAACCATAGTTCTAATCAAATATATATAAATATCAAATCAACCTTAACCAAAAATATTTTTTATAAAACAATTTTTTTCAAACTATAACCACAAAATCTATTTCAATACTCTTTTCATTGCTTGGGTTGCGGGAGCTGGATCAGGAAGTTTAAGGCGAATGAGATCTATATGGTTTTTTTATAATGTTTACGAAATATATATGTTTTTTATATATATAAATCTGATAAATAAAGTCTTGAATGATCATTTTATAAAGCGATAAATATACCCTATTTATTCTTGAGTTTTTTTATTCAATGAAGGCCAACGGCTCGTGACGTGGGGCATATATTACTCTATTGAATGCTAATTATGTCCTCCAGACCCTCTTAATTATACATACCAAACCTCAAATGAAAGTATTGAATCGCTGAGAGGCCAGTGATTATACCAAAAACCTGCTTAAATTGCTTCCAAACTTTTAACTGTCCCATGCTTTTCTTTGTAATAGATCTAGCTAATGATTTATATATACACTTGTCGTATATTTCACTTCAAAAAGATCAAATCAAGTGGTATTTATAATCCCATGCCACATGAGAAGTAATCAATAACAACTTGCCTCGCCTGCGCCGCTAACCGCTAGCTAGTGGAAAAAAAAGTGACAGCAAAATTATCCATTCGAAAAGAACAATATCTTCAAGATTCGCAAATTTCTCAATGCACACGTAGGAGTTCTTTTTACGCCTTCGTCCACAGGGTATTGGCTTTAGATCAGTAAGTAACCTGAGAAATGCTACAAGCAGCATTCTTTTTTCCTTCTTGGGTTGAAAAGGGGAAAACTGCCCCAGCCCAGAAGGAAAAAGAAATGCTTCTGATAACAATGGGGTTTAACTGGGTCGATTGAAAACAAAATTGTAGTAGACATTAGCTAGTTAGGGTGACATAAATGAAGATGTTGGGTGGAGAGGTGAAGTACTGGTGGGCAATTTCACATGCAATGAGTTGGGGTCTCATTGCATGAGCTAATACAATTTAATCTTGCTAGGGGGTGTTATGGGTGACAGGTCGGTGTGTGTTGTTGAACAAGAGCTTAATTATTTCGATGACGTGGTGGATCTTCTAAGATTTGGTTGATATGATCAGATTGGACATGGAGTTTGCGTCATCACCCAGCATCCTTAATGCCAGACCTGTAAAGCACACCGTCCTAACAGTTCTTAAGGTCTCGCTGGTTAGATTTAGTACGTATCTGATGTTAGGTGGATGGATTGCTTGCTGCATCCTAAACTTATTGCAGTTTGTCATTTTTTTTAGACATTTTTCTTAAACTTGAAAGTTTGAGGTTCAACTTCAAAAGATTTGCACGAGATGGTATATCAATCACGTTGCCTTTACTTAAATCTCTCCTTTAATAAAGATGATGATGACCTGTCTAAACTGGAAAGGGGAAGGATTTATTCAAGGCGAAATCAATCCTGGAAATACTATAATAGTCAGAGTTTTAAGAAATCAAAATTACTGAAAGGGATCAGCATGGCAAATCAATCAACCTGCTTTCCTATTGGGTGCGGGCTGGAAAAACAAGGCAACTCCGGTAAAAGTTGACTCCAACGTAGAAAAATACGAACACCGTGACCAAGAAGACCCAAGGGAGAGAGAGTCCAACTAGCGTACGGCTAATGCACGGCGTAATACGTGGACCGATAAATCCGGGTATCTGGGTCCCACCTCCCTCCAACTACGGCCCGTTGAGACTTGCCTTTTCTGTGAAAATCTTCAATGAGGCGGGTGCGCGCAGTATCCTTCAAGGTTTACAGGCATTGCTTTATCTTGATGTTGCCAGAGGATAAGAACTGCATAGAGAAAAGAAGGAACCGCTACCCTTTCTCTCGTCACTCTTGACTAGTTTTAATTGCCTTTTATGGTATCCCTTGTATTCATGATAAATAGAGAACACGATGGCTTGCACCAGCCCTTCAAATTCTGCGCTTACGATTCCTAATGCAACGTTCTTCAACTTCACACGGCTGTTTACGGGTCATTTTCACATCAAGCTCTTGCATGATTAACAAATGAGCAGAGCTTTAGCTTTCAACGTGAATCCAAAAACACTACTTTAAAGTAATCTTACATGATTCCTAATGCAACGTTCTTCAACTTCACACGTAATTTTTTTTCGAGATTTCTATACTATACACAGTACTTAAAAGTAGCGTGTGCATAGTTTCCACATTACACGCTTGATTTGTAGTCTAAAGCAGCACGCACGTTACCTGAAGTATCATGTTACATTCTATGATCCGTAAAAGTTGTAGCCCCACTATTCCCTCCAGATTCAAGCCCATCAATCCCTTCAGTCCGAAATTTCAATGGAGGGAAAAATCAGAAGTCAGAAAAAGACAATAAAGTTAGCAATTTTTAGACAAAACTGTAATCAATTGCACAAATTTGAAATGAAGCAAAGCGGTTTCATACCAGCCTTGGTGGTTGATCCTCTTGAGTCTCGTGTCCTTCATCGGCACCCCACCAAATGCCCTTACCGTTTTCAACCAAAATACCACGAGGGTGTTTTTGTAAACAAACTAAAGTAGTAGAAATTTGATGGACGTTGAAAAGGGTTACCGCCAGGGGAGGGAATTTGGCTTAATCAACTTATGCCAAACCAAGCACTAATTAAAGGTGATTATAATTTGGTTTCTCTTTTTTGACAATGCATGCTTTTTGCCTCCATAAATAGCAGTCCACTCCCCGCCTTCTCCTCACACTCCCCCCTGTCCCAAATCCCCATCTCTAGAAGCCTCTTCATAGTCTAGCGACAGGTGGAAGCAATGGCTATTAGGGCTACCATTTGTGTTGCGTCTTTGGTGCTGTTTTTGACTCTTGTCGAGGCAAGAATTCCTGGTGTTTACACTGGAGGAGCCTGGCAGAGCGCCCATGCTACTTTTTACGGTGGCAGTGACGCCTCTGGGACTATGGGTACTGTCATCTTGAACCGTTCATGCTAAGTAGTTAGCTTCTTGAATTTTTGATATGTTCATGAGTTGTTTCTACATTTTGTATAACCCCTCCCATGTTTTCTTCTTGCATTTCCCATGACAGAACCATAAACACAGAGCAAGCCCATACCTTTCCCTGCTTTTTAACAGCACTGAACTCTGTTTTAACCAAAATCAGATTTCAGAGGCATTTAAACGCAATTAGCACACGCCAATACCACGCATTGCAAATAAATATTAAAATTCCATTTTAAGTATTCGAAAACCAAAAGTCTAAATCCCACATAAGGAAATTAATTGATCTTATTTCTTGTGTTCAGGCGGTGCTTGTGGGTACGGCAACTTGTACAGCCAAGGCTATGGCGTGAATACCGCAGCACTAAGCACAGCCCTGTTCAACAATGGCCTTAGTTGTGGTGCTTGCTTTGAAATAAAGTGCGGTAATGACCCACAATGGTGCCACTCTGGTAGCCCGTCAATTTTAATCACAGCAACAAACTTTTGCCCTCCTAATTATGCACTGCCCAGTGATAATGGTGGTTGGTGCAATCCTCCTCGTCCTCACTTCGATCTTGCTATGCCTGTGTTCCTCAAGATCGCTGAGTACCGTGCTGGCATCGTCCCTGTCTCTTACCGCCGGTAAACATACAACCTATTTATCAGTTCAATTTTAGTACGAATAAATCTGCCTGGACTCTAGACTATAAAATGTGATTGCATGATTTCCTATGCTAGTATAGAATGACTGGTCTTTCAAGATTTCTAAGCGTACAATCTTCTGAAACTTCTGATCAACAGTATTTTCTGAAGAGATCAGAATCATCAGATAGAATATCTACTTCGTCCCCACCTCCAAATTACTAATATGCCATCTGTTTCTTTTATAGGGTGCCGTGTAGAAAACGAGGGGGGATCAGGTTCCAAATCAACGGTCACCGTTACTTCAACTTGGTTTTGATCACCAACGTTGCAGGTGCAGGAGATATTGTGAAAGTGAGCGTGAAGGGATCAAAGACTGGATGGATGAGCATGAGTCGTAACTGGGGTCAAAACTGGCAGTCAAACTCAGTTTTGGTTGGCCAGTCATTATCTTTCAGGGTCACCGGCAGTGATAGACGCACCTCTACTTCATGGAACGTTGTTCCTTCAAACTGGCAATTTAGTCAGACTTTCGTTGGAAAGAATTTTAGGGTTTAAACTGGTTTAATTTAAATTTCCCTCTTCGATATTTTGCGTTTTTTTTCCGTGCCTTTTCTTTCCCAGGTGAAAAAAGTGGAAATGAGAAAAGCGAGTCGGTGGTGGCGGTGAAAGGGAGAGTTTTGTACTTTTTTTTTAAAGGGTGGTTGTTTTGTTAATGGGTAAAAAAAAAAAGGTGAAAAAGTGAATGTAGTAAGGTCGGAAGCCGAGGTGGCTGCAAGGATGAATGTAGCCCGCCGCTTTTGTTTACCATGTGATAAATTGATATCTATATATATACATACAAGAATCTTGTTTCTTTGTTTTCCGAAAGTGATCTTAGACGTTCAAATTTTATAATATGGCTTGTTTTGAGCTGATACATTTCCTGAAAAGTTGCGGCACGCAATTGAGCTCATTTGATAAAAGTAATTTGATCTTCTAAAATATTAAGGGAATGGCTATTGGCACAGCCTTCCTGTCTATGATGAGCACAGATTCCCCCCCCCCCCCCCTTTTTTTTATCTGACAAAATGAGTATATTGACCTTCTCAGTTCTGAAGTAATAATCTATTACTAAAAAGTTAGATACCTATCCTACGCTTTATGTGAGAGAGCAAAAGGAATCATTATCTTCGCTTTGCTTTCCCGTTGCTGAGAAAATGATGTCAAAAGAAAAAAAAAAACCAGTAAAGATTAGAACCTGTGGACTGTGGTTATTGATCACAGTTGTAGTATATTAACCAAGTGAAGCTGAAACTATTCCATAAAAAGGTGGTCACAGTTGACGATAAGAATTTAAAGGCTACTGCCCTTCTTCTTTCTTTGAAAGACTAGCTTATCCTTGGATTTTTCGGTGGATCGCCGTGATTTGGGACTCTCATTTTTTCCTTTTCGATTCAATTGGCTGTCACTTTGAATTGTAGTCATCAATAATCAATCGTTGTGGCTTCGGATGTGAAACTATTAACCTCTTATTTCCCCGAATAAAAAAATCTGTGGAAATTATATCGACGAAGTCTTTCTTCTAAGGCTGCACAGACAACGTTAACATGTCTTTGCATCTGCAGGCACTCTTTTCGATTAAAATAATGTATAAAGTGACAGCCTTAATAAAATAAACACGCTCTCTCGACGGTGTTCTACACTAGTTGATGATAAAAGGTCAAAAAGATAGAAGAGGATAGTTTAGTCATTTGATTGTGAGAAAAAAAGTGGCCGGGCTGTGCCAATTGCAATTCCCAAATATTAAACATCAATTTTTCTTTTTTAACAGTTTTGGGATGAGCGGAGAAGTAATTCTTATTGAAACCACATAAAGGAGAACGAAACTATTGAATTTGAGTTGAAAAAATGCAAGACTACAAGGGGGGCCAAAGCTGGCTCTAGCCTCGAAGGATCTTTAAGGACGGTAAGAAAATGAATGATTTCTTTCCTCCGGTGGTGATGGGTGAGGTGACAAACAAGTCAAAGATTCTATTCTGGTTGTTATCTTACCCTGATGTCTGTCTTCAGTCTTCGCGCGAATACTAGAAAGTTCAAAAAGAAACCATAAAGAATGGGACAGCATTTACAGTGATAACAAAATGGATAAAGACAACTGGGGTGCTATAAATTGGCCCAAGATTAATCTTCTTGTTCTTGTTGTTAGTACACAGCCCTGATCATCAAATAAGCAGGCCTAACAGATTTAACCCACTTCTTTTTTCCAAAGGTTTCGAGTTTTTCGTCGTGAATTGAACAAGTATGATCCACGTTTGCAATATAATGAATCCTTCTTTACCTTAGCTTCCACTTTCCAGGAGAGCCCATTCCATTTTCACTTTTGTTTGAAGGTAAGCCGATGTGTAGGCGATTTATGTAGCAGTTGTGATTCTTTTGCTTTACTATTGCATCTTTCCTAGCTAATTCTGAGTCCCCTGCTCACCTCTTTCTTCTTGACCTTCGTTCTCATGAAGGAGCAGTAGTGAATCTTTTGCTTTACTGTTGCATTCCTAGCTAAATCCAAGTCCCCTGCTCGCCTTTCTTCTTGACCTTCGTTCTCGTGAAGGAGCGCCCATATCCGTCATTTTAGCCTGTGCAAGTCGGAGTACGATTTCTCTCGGGGAAAGTGGGAGTCGTTAATGGGAAATGTAGCTAAGCCAATGGAGCAACCAAATTTGGACCATTGTAGTGGAATTACGAGTCAACTCAATTAAAACAAAAGAACCACGATGGAGCTTCACAAATCAATAACGTTTTAGCATATTCTGACTGATAGGGCAAGCCTCAGGATTACAGACAAAGGACGACTTTCAGGTTCACAAATCACAACGAAAATTACAAGCATAGCTCAAACAAGGATGATCGAATGAACTCGCTTAGATTTTACAGGGAGCTTCCTGTTAACGCAAAACAGCAATGCATAATTACTGGTATGGTATTTCTTGATGTATGAAGCAGTTTTGTCCAGGAAATTGGTGTGTATGTAGCTACAGCGGCCTACATTTGTCCAAGAATCGTCCGTTTGTTGGGGAAACCTTCAAATGTTCTTAAATTCTCGACAAAAGTTTCTTCTAGTATCCATTTCGACTTGTTGCAAGGGCTTTTGTTCTGCCTCAATTTCTTAATCTTAAAGTTGCATATGAAGGGCAACGGACCTCAAGTTTTCAATAGTGTTGGACAATGCCTATCATAAAGAATTTATGAACCAAGCGGCGACACAAAACAAACCTAATGTAGCAGATGCCCATAACCATGTACGTATTAAAATTCAGGAAAAAGCTCTACTAGATTCATTTTGCTGTCTCCGGCATAGAAACTCCAATTCATATCGTCTAGACAACCTAGGTGCATAAAAACATAATACTCAAACGAATTGAGGTAAGCGTCTCTCCAAATTCTCTCAATGAATGAAATTTAGCACACTAAATTTTGAGTATTATGTACCGAAATCAAGTTGTGTCAATCATACTATGCATATGGTATGCTTTCAAGATGCAAAAAAGGCCATGTAGGTAACAACATGGCCGTTCAGAAACAACCTTCTATCAGCAAAATCTTTTAAGGTGTAATATTTCACCCATGTTTTATCATAAATCTTACTACATGCGATCAAAAAATAATTAGATTCTAAAAAACCAAAAAAGATAGAAAAAATCTAGAAACAAAATCAGTATTTCATCCGCATCTACTCGGATTTAATTAATATCTTCGTTTGTATGGATTTAGGGGCTCCCGGCAATTAACCAACATTAAAACCATCAAAGTAAGAAATGTGAGATGGAATCAGTAGACAAAGCGGGATTAACAGCCCGTCATCTGTGGAATCATCCCTACGGTTGTCTGGCCGCTGCCTAATTACCTCACCAGCTTCCAAAAAGCAAAATTTTCTGCTCTTGAAAAGAAAGTGAAGTAACAAGGCTTTCTCTATTGCACGGTTGTTAAATGAGAAAACTAAACAAAAAATGCTTCCCCATAACAGAAACAACACATGCCTATATATATAAAAAAAAGTCTTGTAAAAAAATCAAATCAATGCAAAAGCTAAAATATAATATAAATTTGACATGCGAGCTCATATCAAGTGTAAAAATTAAAAGGTCTGTCATTGTGGAAAACTCAGAAAGAAAGAATGGCTAAAAAAGAGGGAAAGGAGAAATTGAAGAGAAACCAAAGCCTGACTCTCAGAGTGGCGGCCTCTTCTTCTTTTGTGCTTAGCTATTTCCATCTTTTTTTAACCTTCAAATCCGAATGGGTTTTGTTGAAGATCCCACTTAAGCCCCCTCTCATTATAATCATAACCCATATATGCTTATAAATAGACCTGTCGATTCAAAAAAAATTGTACTCTTAACCTAGGGTTTTGCTACAGTTGCTTTTGGTGGCGGCTGGAGATGGGAAATGGTGTGAGATGGGATAGGCATTTCTCTTTTTTCAGTTTTTTATAGCTGCAGGTCCGGTCCCTAGGGTTTCACAAGGCTTAAAGCCCACTGTTTTATAACTGAGGCTCTATGGGCTTTTGGCCCGACTTCCCACTCTTGGATGAGGAACCAGCCGATATACAACAGCCCCACATCATGGCTCGAGCAGGTGGCAAAACAAATCAGGCTTGCTGCTAAGCACTATTTCCCACTTTACAATCTTGAGTTCCAATCAAAAGAGAGGTTACATTACATGAATTTGGTGTTATTTAGAATTACGTTCTAAACAGGTGTCTGATGAAAATTTATTTATTTTTGTTTAAAATTATATTTTTAGATTGTTTTAATTTAATATGCTAGTCAAAAATAATTTTTAAAATGAAAAATTATTATTTAATATATTTCAAAATAAAAATACTTTAAAAATCATCCGTTACCTTACCCTAACTATGTCGAAAATGCATGAGAGGATGCATCCGATTATGGATTGCTAACCTAAAACATAATCAAGAAGACTGTGGTCTCCATGTGCCAAAGGTGAGAAGCATATTCTCACAGTTAAAACCTACGAGGAAACGGGGAAGATGATAAACGAGATACATGACCAATTTCTTTCTCTGTTCAGCAGATTTCTATGAGGATCCCATCACGTGGGACTAACGTGGTTACATTGGGGTCTATGATGCTGCATTCTGAAGGAAAATGTGAAGCACTACTAGAATACAGATGATTTAGCTGGTTGTAGACATAAAAGTGTCACTACATCTAGATAGTTTCAAAGCTGTTTTTTAGTACCCAAATCCTTCTGCTTTAGCTTATCGACAATACATGAAACAAACTGTAAAAACCTTTCTTTACCTCTGTCGATATCTTAGATATTATCCACAGCAAAGATAGCGTCTTTTTGGAAGTGACTGCCCATGCAATGGCCAACAAAGAAGCAGCTAATGCAGCGACCACATCTATAGCCGTTTTACCCTTTCATTTGTGCAGAAGAAGTTTTCGCAACATCACCTGCAAGCAGTATCGATTTATCTTTGACTAATTAGTGACAGGTTACCGAAAGGAACCAGTATAATTTTGGCTACCCGCAGTTGAAAAGAAACTGCAAACAGTTTAATCCATCGTCTCACTGTTTGAATCTAAAAAGATAATCTTGTCGATTAGCTTTGCAATGAGCTAGAAAATAGATTGTGCTTTAGAATTAGAAGTGTTAATTGAAACGTATAAACTTACAACAGAAGAACAGGTAAAAACATCTGTACTTTCTTTTACGTTTATGACTCTTCATTTGCTTGATCACATACTGAATGATTTCTTTCATGGTGGCTCTCCTTCCTTCCCTTTAAGTTCCAGACTTCAGGGACTGCATACCTCCCACTTGGATTGTACGTCCTCGTTCAATTCCAGTAATGCATTTGTTAAGATAGCGTTCAACTTCTCCATATTCATTTCTCAACCCTTTCAACTTTTCGTCATTATCGTCTAATATTTCCTGCATTTCTCGGCAATCAATATCCAAATAGAGTTATGCAAAAAGTAATAAGTACAATTTCTACATTCTGATTGGTTCAAGCAGAGTGTAAAGATGCAGTAGAGCACAAATTAAGACAGCGTTTGGTATTTTGTATTTTGGTAAAGTTTAGTTTTCAAAATAATGTTTTTTTTTATTTTTAAAATTTTATTTTTAATATTAGCACATCAGAATAATTTAAAAAAAAATTAAACAAATTTTTTTTTTCATAACGCTACCTAAATAATAGAAGCACGAGGTGTAAAGATGTACTTGCAGTTGGCCTTTAACAACTGCTTTCTTAAATGGATGCCAGTGTGGATCTTTCACACTTTCTTCCCATGATGAACATAGTTTAGCAGATATGTCTGCCGTGTCTTCGTTGGGGAATTTAAGCAAGCATGTCTCTTCAAAAGCTTTGCGATCAACTCCCCCCATTCGTTTGATTCCAAGTGTTGTTCTTCTGTTCAACATATCTTGCAAGCCCAGTGTGGCCAAAATCAGGAAAAGTTGTATTTCAAGAGCTTGTAATGGCTAGCAGTAGAATATTAACGAAGATGTTCTGCAGCCTTATTAAAATTGGCAAATATAAGGGCAAGAAATGCAGACAGATGAAAAGCCATACCCTGATGGATTCTTTGCGAGCATCCTGCAGCTCTTTGTTACTCGTAGACTCCTTAGCTATCAAAGTGTGATTAAGGCTTTCCATATATTGCAAATGCATCTTCCTTTTCCCTTAAATCTTTTCTCAGAGCATCAATCTCAGTATATGAATAGCTTGAACTCTCTTTTGAATTTTGAGTTTGCAAGGTTTCTTTCAACTGCATTGTCATAGTTTAAGTAAAAACTCATTGAGATTTGAAATAAAGCAACAATAGGAAATGCACGAGGGGCTTAACCATCTCTGAGGTACTTTATGGGCAAGTTATAGTATACTGACCTTCTTTATATCATACACTAAAGTTTTAGCATAGTTTTAAAATGCAACCCGACCCGAGACTAGAACCAGACCGGGTTGATGGAAAAACCTGTCAGGGAAAGTTTCCATGTCATTCTGGACCTTGCATTCCTCCAGTACTTTGGTAAGCTGCTCAAGCTCTCTTTTGACATTCCATTTTATACCGACACTCCTCCGGTTCTATGGTTAGATGCCCAATCTCTCTCTTTTGGCATTCCATTTTATTCCTCTCTATCAAGAAAACTAATCTTGTAGTAAAATATTAACAAACACCAAGTCAAGCCATGTGCCCAAAACTGACGTTTCATCCTCTTATGCTTAAATTAGCACTCAATTACATATTTTATTTTAATAAAAGATTGAATTAAAAGATAAAGAACTAGAATACAAAGGACGGGCAAAATAGATATAAATCAATTTGAAAAATAAGATGATTTCAACGGTACTGATAAAAAAAACCCTGCAAATCTTAGAGGAAAGCATGCACCATCACATCGTGGTGACCTTCCCCACACCATTCACTTTTCCTTTTTAGTCCCTAATCTGGCTAAAATTAAGTCGAAGTTTTATTTAAGTTTTAATTTGATTCCTGAAGTTTATATTGTTTTGAATTATTATATTTGAATTTTATTTTACCAAATCGAGTAGAATAAATGTCAGATTTATTTCCTTACCCTACAAGAAACTCTATATCAAGTCAACCAAAATAAAATACAAAGTTCAACCCTAAATCAACTTAATGCAAAGATATCAGTATGAAAAAAAAAATAGTGAAAAAAAAAAGAAGAGAAACTCGCAACGCAATATTAAAATCCACAATACACAGTGAGTAAGGTTATAGTTATTTCACAAGCTATTTTAGATTTATTTTTTAATTAATTTTCTATTTAACAGGAGAATAATTTTTGGAGGTGTAAAGCGTGTTTTGCGTGCCAATTCAATCCATATTTGTCATATCATTTTACAAAACATTTTACGTTTAATAAGATGGTATCATGCCATTTTGGCCCACCTGCTGCTAGCTCATGCTCATGCTCATTGCTTCCATGATATTCTATGATATAGTTTTTTTCTAATTAATTGTATTAAAAAATATTAAGAAAACTTAACTATCTCATATTTATTGATAAATTAAATGTGCATTTGTGCTATGAGCAGCATGGGTTTGGTTAAAAGATTCATGGATGGCGAGTAAATAAAAAAAAAAAACTTGTAATTTTCTTTGAGAGTATACTGAAATAAGCAAATTTTGTTCTTGTAAAATTCATGTTATTTCCGAAGTTGACCTGCCAGTAAACCCGAGACCTGTCCGCATGTTTGTCTGGGAGAGTGCATAAAAAATATATTTTTTATTTTTTAAAATTTATTTTTAACACTCAATCTAAAATCATAAAAATTAATTAATTAAAATTAAAAATTAAAAATTTTAAAATGCCAAACTATCGTACTGCGCTCGTGCTGTCTAGAGGCCGGCCAACCCTGTTTCACACCTCTGGTCTTATTGCAAATTTATTCAAGCAGCGAGATCGATCATGGAAATGGAAATTTTTAAACTATAGAAGCCGTAGAGGAGCATTTTGAACTCTAATATTCTAGAGGTAATATACAGTTTGGACTTGTTCACGTTTACTGTAAACAAAAGTAATTCAAAACCCCAGGCCCAACCAACTACAGCTGCCCATATAATTTTTTTAGTACAAGAAATCTTTAAGCATTTGACAGAGAATGAAAAATTGCATGTAATTTATCCAGATTTACCTTTGTAGAGATTTCTGGGTTCAAGCATACTTCTACACGTGTTCTTGTCTCGTGACCAAGTTTGATCTCATGTATAAAATGATAAGTAAAACTCAATTTGAATAATCTCAGCTAAATCATGATTCAAACATTCTAAATTGGCCAAATTGATGAAAAGACAATTTGCAAAGATGACTGCTCGTGGTCATTATGCTAAGAAATTATTGCCTATTAAAGAGTTCTTAAAATACAATTTCAGCAATCAAAGGATGTCTGCTGTTTTGCTGCATCTGCAGGAACAAAACTCACAAGCACATACAAGGTTAGAAGAATGTGACCACTACTATCCTACCTTCAGAAAACTGTAAGGTGTATGCCTTACAGCAAACACTGAGGGAATGGACACCTGAAAATGCACATTCTACTTTTTGAAGACCAGGAGGGTCAAACTTGAGTCCACATCTTTATGAAAATTGTCCGACACCAATTCCGCATGTTAGCACATGACAGTTTATTCTGAGCAAGACATCCAATGAGAGCGGAAAACCAAGTTCAATATGTTACACAGAATAGGCATCTCGTACCTTAAACCAGCCAATCACTTGGCAGATTGATTTATTTCCTGGTTGCCGGATAACAGGTCTTCCAGTTTTGGGCTCGTCGCTCCATCTCGGCAGTTGATTAGGTCTTTCCTGTACATAC
>Ga0325405_1001423_pt1 | contig 24270 bp, 10 predicted proteins | sample PopdelMetagenome_21_FD_205663 | JGI IMG/M metagenome (GOLD analysis project Ga0325405, IMG submission 205663) | Populus deltoides microbial communities from Bellville, Georgia, United States - Xylem-Control-R2 | ecosystem: Host-associated > Plants > Phyllosphere > Stem > Wood/Secondary xylem...
GAAAGCTACAAACTATGAATGAGACTTACGTTTGTAATTAATATATTTTTTTCATAGAAAAATACAATTTCTTTAATATTAATGATAATACATTACTATTAGAATTTTTATAATACTGGAATAAAGATTAAAAAAAGGTGAGAATTGAATCTAATTAAATGAAAATAAACAAGATAACTAAAATAATAATTATTAAAGCTTCGGGTAGCATTTCTTCTCTATTTAAGAACTTTTCAATGAGTTCATGGAGCCTTTCTCTTTTAAGTTGTCCACAAAGACTTTTTTCTATTCATGTCTGTGTATCTTTGCCGAGTAGAGCCACAATCATTTCGCTAAATTTTAATTTTTTTTAAAAATTAATTTTTTATATGTTTTTTTATTATTTAGATGTATTAATATCAAAGATAAATTTTATATAAAATATACATACATACATGCATGCATACATACATATATATATATATATATATATATATATATATTATTTTAATATATTTTTATTAAAAATAAATTATACATTTTAAAAAATAATATCTTGAAAGCTGTTGCAACCACTTAATAATGGGAGAAAATGTTGCCCAACTAGGCCAAATGGATAGAAGAATCCATTAACTTCATCACTTGAAGCCTCTTCACAGTTTAAAACTTTTTTAGTTTTTTTTGTATTTTAAATTAATTTTTTTATATTTTTAGATTATTTTGATATATTGATGTCAAAAAACTTTTAAAAAATAAAAAAAATTTATTTTAATATATTTTTAAATAAAAAATATTTTAAAAAACAACCGCAATCACTGTAAACTCAATAAACAACAACTGGAAAATCGTGTGGTTTTTCAGGACTAGTTGATCAGATGAGAACAACTATGGTTTTAATTAAGAAGATTTCGTGACATATTTGAATCGTGCAATTAATAGAATTAGGTTATCGTTTCCCGCTGGACTGTCACACATCTTCTCATCTCTGGCAAAAATAATATTGACAGGATTTCTCAACGAGTGTGAAAATGGCTCCACCGCCTGCCTCGCACATATCACAAATCTTCTGAGACGTGTCAGTGGAAGACCAGCTTGTACATCTCTGTCTATATCTTATAGACACCATTAATTCCACATTAAATCGCCTCCTTTCTCTGCCCGGCTGCCTACGAGACTTGGGCACAATCCATCGACCCCATGCCCTCCACTTCCTTCTTAATTCACGCCAGCGACGCCAAGCATGTGTTATAGTTTTTGTCTCTCTCACGCTTTCCTACCTGACCAAGGTTCACACTCTATTTAATGCCCCTCCTCCTTTCCTAGTGCTCGATCTACCGAGCTCCCTTTTGGGACCCTCCCTGCTAGCTCACCCTCTCTCGTTCTCTCTCTCAAGGCCAGGCTAGATTGTACGTACGTAGTCACTATTAGCATGGAGAGCCAAAACAAGGCCAGTGTCCCTGTAATGGACGGGTATGAGAGGAGAGTAGTGGCGAGCCGAAGTGAAGGAGCAAGGACATGTGACTTGCTTCTACGAGTTTTAGCCTTGGTGCTGACTCTGGCTGCTGCTATAGTTCTTGGGGTAGACAAGCAGACCAAGGTTGTTCCGATTAAGATTGTGGATACCTTGCCAGCGATTAACCTTCCTGTCTCTGCAAAGTGGCATTACTTGTCTGCCTTTACGTAAGTTCTCTCTTCCAAGTTAATTATGAAATATATATATATTTGGTTTATGTGTTTTTAATTACCGTGACCTTGATTTATTATCTATTTTTGCTAACATGGAAGAACAAAATCCTCAACTTACAGAATCTCAGCGGTATGTTGGGATGCCATATAAAGTCTACAAAAATCACATATATAATAATAGATAAGAGATATAGATATTGTTTTGAAATGAAAAATAAAATAAAATCAATGTCCGTAGTGATGATTGAGTTTTAAAACTCGTGAATCGTATCATTAAATTAACTATTTTTTTATAGAATTAATCATGTTTTTTTTTTTATTATACTTGAATTAGCTCAAATCTTGAATTGACCTATCATGTTACATCTATCTATCAAACCGATCTAAATTTCTTGTCTCTCTAGAATTAATTTCCGAGCTCCGTCGTAGAGGACTCAATTGCATTATGATCGTTTGTCGAGTGAGATTTGCGTAAAACAGCCTGGATCTTGAGCAATTCAACTTGAGTTTCTTTATGTATATATATAAAAAGAGGCCTTTTTACTGTTTTGGAGAATTATGCGGGGCTAGGCCTTGCCACTTGCGAGCCTGGTGGTCTGCCTCTCATAAATGTGAGCTTCTTAACCACCTGTCATTTAAGGTTTTAATTACCCGACCACTTTGTGTTTGATAGGTATTCTGTTGCATCAAATGCGATAGCATGTTCGTATGCAGCACTATCCCTAGTCCTTGCCGTGAGTGGAAAGAAGGGGATAATGTCCATTGTTATCGTTCTTGACCTGCTGATGGTGGCAATGCTGTTTTCTAGCAACGGAGCTGCCTTGGCCATTGGTCTTATGGGTTACCAAGGGAATTCGCATGTGAGGTGGACCAAAGTATGCCATGTTTTTGGGAGATTTTGCAACCAGGTTGCAGTTTCTATTTCCCTTTCTCTGCTTGGTTCCATCTTGTTCCTCTTGCTCGTCGGCATCACTTCTTTGCGGCTTCACAAGAAATCCAAGTGAAAATCTTTGGACCTTGTTTGTAATCTTATATTATAAAACCCCTTTTAATTCATGTCCTTAATTAATTTCTCTTATGTATTGTAGCCCTATATATATAATGCCTCAACTCTCAATGCTTAATTTATAAAAGAATTTCCCTCCTAGGTGTAAAAGCTCTGGATCTGTGCTTGCATGTGTCAAGATCTCTAGCAGTCGATTGGTGAGTCAAATAGGGATTGCTGATTGAGTTTTCAGAAACAATTTTAGCACAAATGGGTCTAGGAGGCTTAGAAAATTGTTGATCTAGTCCTCCCCATCCATATTGATTTGCTAAGAAATCCCATCCAAATTGAGCTAGAATCTAAGCATGTAATCGTTTTGTAGGAAGTTTGACCACACTCTTCATTATAAAATTGGTGAGATTTTCGAAAATTCTTTAGGAAGTCAATAGAGATTTTTGTTAAAGTTTGGAATTAATTTGAGGTTTTTCCTGTTTTACATTACAAGTTCGTTTTCATTCCATGAAGCAAGATGTTCTGTTTAAGGATTTTATGTTCATCAGCACATATTGAAGCCACGAAGAAAAGGAACAGCACCTGTGAAACATGATTTAGATCCATCAGGTAATAATTTGATTCCAACCCGTGTGAGTTCCTGCAAGTGTTGAGGATGCAGCTATGAGGGGGCAAATTGTTTTTTTTTTTTTTTTTTAGGTTCCAATACGACACGTAATTTTAAAAGGTTAGCTAGCTAGATAGACTCAATTAATGTAATTAAATATTACAAGATTTAGCTCGGTCTAGGGGGTACCATTTTCAACGAATCAAAGGGAGTGGTTGGACTGTCACCTCCATTTGACATTTTTTCATACAAATCAATGTTCAAAAGTTTGAAAATTCAACTCCATTATTATTATTATTTTGGTAATTGTACAGTTTGTTACACTAATATTGTCTTACTTTTGATATTAATATTTCTTTTTAGATTTAAATAGATTCGTAAATTACTTTTGACCATTCCAACAAAACCTCAATTCTCTTGATATTAATATTGTCTGAAGTCTTTGTCGATGATTGTAATGTCACCTTCCCCGCGACTTCCAATCCGAATTTCTTGGTACAAGCTCAAAATAATACGATAATAAGAGATTCCTCGGCAAGTCCTGCGCCTAGAGGTTTAACTCACGATTAGTACTTACTAAAATTGCTATATAGCAGGAACATTCTCAGCAAATGTTAATTTTTTTTAATTAAAAATATATTAAAATGGTCATTTATTAATTTAATCGAAATCATCACAAAAAAAAATATTTATTTAATATTTCTTAAAACAGAAGGAATAATATGTAAAATACATTGAGAAATCTAGGTTAAACTGCAAAATCTAGGAGAGAAGATCAACCATGTCTGGGCGCGCTCTACACATGGCCTCAGCTGGCTCTACTCTGCACATGAGCGTGTGCATCTTGTCAGTCATGTCGATGTCCTTTCCATCGACCTTCTCCCACTCGAAGCATTGAATCAACGAGCCCAGTGTTATGGACATTATTCTCTGTGCCAGCCCCTCCCCGGGACAAGCTCTCCTTCCCATCCCGAAAGGCATATGCGTGTATGCTTCGGATTTCCAGTTTTCAAATCTCTCAGGCTTAAAACTTGTTGGGTCATTCCACAGAGTAGGATCTCTATGAATAGCCCACGCATTTGCAAACAGAATTGTACCAGCTGGGACATCGTATCCTCCAACGGTACAGTCTGCAGATGACATATGTGGTGCTAGGAGTGGAACAACTGGATGTAATCGTAAGCTCTCAAGGATGACACTTTGAAGGTAGGGTAGTTTCGAGATATCTGCTTCATCTACCATGTGGTCTTGACCAATCTGAGCATCCAATTCTTCTCTTGCTTTCTTTTCCACGTCAGGATGGTTCAGCAGATTGCAAACTGCCCATTCTAAAGATGTACTGAGGGTCCTTGTCCCCGCAAGCAACATTATCTGCAGAAGAAATATAGACTCTTAGATACAGAGTTAATCATCTATGATCAGCTAGAGCTAGAAAATGAGATCTGATGCTAATCAATTACCAGAATAAGCCCTTTAATTATGTCCTCTGTATAGTATTCCGGTTGAGAATCCTGCAGAGTAAGCAAGTGGTTTATCATGGTATTTCTATCCCTGTCACGTCGATGCTCATCAACCAGTCCTTGCAAGATCAAATCCATCCTCTTACTGAGCCCCACGCACTTCTTCACAAATCCATTATAATCAACACTCTGGAAGATTGGGAACACATCTGCTAGATTTGTCAACCCACCAAGGTCAGCATACTCTTGCATGGTCTCCTTAAACTTTTTTGCCTCCTCAATTAAATTCACATCTTCACCGTAATACCGCTTCCCTGCAATCATTCTCATTACGATATTAAACGTCAGGTCTGTAAACATGGACCTTAGATCTACCTTAGCAAAACCGGTGTTGGAAACCTGCTGAAGTCTGCGTGCTAAGTGCTTGATTTCGTCTCTTCGGATGCCCAAAAAGGAGTTGAGGCGGGACGACGAGAAGATCTCAATTGCGCATATGCGGCGAAGGTTGCGCCAGTGATCACCATAGTTGGCTGAAGCAACCGTGGTGAAGTTGTAATGTAAGTGCTTGCCATTTAGAAAGGGAGGGCGGTTAGCGAAGTTGATGTCGTTCTTGGTGAAGCATTCTTCTGCCAGAGATGGGGAGGATACAAGAATCACGGAGCGGGAACCAAATCGAAGAAAGACGATTGGGCCATATTTTCTTGAGAGATTCTCAAGAGTTCGATGGATGGGTTGTTTGAGAAGATGAAGATGACCGATGATTGGAATTGCTGGCGGGCTTGGTGGGAGATTTTTGCGCTTTTTTCCTGTTGGTAGCAAGAACTTAACGGCAAGGACAAGAAGGAAAAAACCAAAGAGTGAGTATAGATGAGTGTTAGGCATGGCTAGTTCCTGCCTGATCGCTATGCCTCCAACCTGATGAGTTCTGCCGGTATTTAAGCTGGGTTGTCAAGTTGTATATATTGGACGTTGAATTCCTTCCTCGATAATGTGTTGTTTTGTGAGTTTTCTTTTGCGCCTTTTTTGACCATAACTCCCCAGAGGTATCCCAAGTCAAGGGATGGCTGCTTCCTAAGCTTTTAAAAATCAAATGTGTTGTTGATATCCATATTTTCAATTCCGTTGGAATAACTGAATATTTCATATTAATTTAAAAAATAGAATAAAATAAAATAATTTTCATTTTATTTTAAATTTTGATCTATTCTAAATTTTTTAGATAAATTTTAATTAAAATATTCTAGTTTTATTTTACATGTTAAATTAAATTCAAACTTCATTTTATTTTAACCAAAACAAATTGTAAAAATACTATATAAATATTAATAACTCTATTTTCAACTACAAAACAATCTTTAATTAATATAAAAAAATCAAATAAAAAAATAATAATAACAAATTTATGGACCCTAATCTATTTTTTTGACATGGTCAGAGGGCAGATTCATCTTAATTAAACTCTCCTCTCCTAACAAATTTTTATTGACACCAATATTTATTATATTCCTTCAATAAAACATGAGTTACATATTTTTTTTATAAAATCATTCTTCATTAATATCACAATAAAAATATATTTTGCAATACGATTATAATATAAAAAGCACTAGATTATTTTTTATTATCTTCAAGAAAAGCATGGTTTTCTTGTGATATTGAATGAGCAAATTGAAGGGAATTTAAAGGGATGATAAATAAAACTTATAGTTTAATTAAGGGTTAAAAAAATACTAATTGAATGGTGTTAGTGCATTAACCTAAATGTGACACTTAGATTCCAATTCTTTCTATTTTCGTTCAAGAATTAATTATCGTAGCGTTTTGATGTGAATAGCTTGTGGCTTCTCTTTTATTTTTTAGAAGTGAAAAAATTTGGGTTTGATTTATGTTTTTTTGTGTTAAAATATTTTATTTTTATAATATTATAATATTTTATTTAAGATGAATTATTTTAATTTCAAACTGTATTTATGATTTGATTTATGAACTGTAGAAGTCCAAACTTCAAGTCTTTCCAACAAGTGTTTTTTGCCATCAGATGCCATGATGAGTTAATAGCCCAGCCGACAAGTATGACTACTGAATCCACAGTAAAGGAGATAAACATGAAGAATGCTAAATTTTATTGTAAAAAATGAAAGGAAAAGGAAAAACAAAGACAGAAGATGAGTTACAGCTACGATATTCTTCAATCTTGGGCCCCTGTGAATTTCTTGCCTGAGGTCCTGTCCTGTCCATCTTTCTTTGTTTCTTGTTCCTAATTCATTTTCTCGTCTTGAAATTATTATCCTTTTGGTTGGTCAATCACGTCCCGTCCATCTTTCCATCTTTCTTTGTTTCTTGTTCCTAATTCATTTTCTCGTCTTGGAATTATTATCCTTTTGGATGGTCAATCACGTATATAAGTTGTTGTTTAAGGATCGTGTATGTAACATATAGACTCCTTTTGCCTTCACATTACCCAGGAATTTGCAGTCCATGGACTCCTTTTTACACAAGTTTGGACTTCTACAAAATCAAGTTTGGTCCATTCTTCATGTCCCAGACTTCATCTCTTCTTAATCACTTTTATGTATAACATTCGTCAACTTCTTTGATTTCTTAGGCCAAAAGAGACCTCCTCAAAGGGAAAAAGGCCACAAGAGAGATGATTGGTGGAGGAACAACTGCATCTATTAAGGGAGCGTTTGGCATTGTGTTTGTAATTGTGTTTCGTCAAATTTTAAATTTTTTTTTTGCTTAAATTGAGTGCGGTTTGTACTTTTTAGATCGTTTTGATGTGCTGATGTCAAAAATAATTTTTAAAAAATAAAAAAATATCATTGGCATGTATTTCAGCACAAAAAGCTATTTGAAAAGCAACCACAACTACACTGCCAAACACGCTCTAAGTCACTTCAAAAGGAGGTAAGATTGTAAGAACACTGGAGAGGCTGAAGAGGCAAAAGGATTCATCAAACAGTTGGAATTCGTAAATAAATATAACTGTCTCTAGTACTGATCGGTCTCCATTAATTTTCAGGATTCAGGCAATGGCTAGACAAGGTCTGGTGACAAGAATTCTCAGGATCTTCCAGAAGCACAAGTCTGAAATTTTGGATGCAAATAGACAAGGTCTGGTGACAAGACTTGCACAAAAAGGCCTCCAGGCTTTACTGCAACTCTTTATAACATTCTTCACTTCTGAAGAACAAGAAAATTGCTTGAATACCATATACAAGACACCCAAGCTCATCTCATTCTCGGCAATATTGATTATACAGCATTGGCATTCAGGCAGAGGATATTTTTTACAATAGAAGCAGAAAATCTAACTGGCGAGACAAGGAGGAAAAGAAGCAAAATTAGAAAAGAATCTGCGACGAGGGGCATCCATAAATGCTGTACCGCCAGGTTCATCTGAGATATAAACTAGAAGCTACAAAATTGTCTCTTGAACATGGAGATCGAATGAATATCCTACAAAACAATCTAGTCTGAAACTTTCTTTGGTTCCTCCAATCGATACTGAATTTAGAAAATTACTGTATGAACATTGATTCTTAAGGTACTGTTATGAAAAGATAACAATTTTTTTGTTACAAGTCCAGAGATGCTAACAATTGAGCTCCAGCTTGGTCCTGCATAAAGAGGTGATTATTGAATTGCTGCTCCCAGAGTTCTGACACGGTTGTTTCTCTCTTAAGGTTCATATTTCCATGCTCAATTGTCCATGTCCTAGACATTTTAGCATGGGATTTCTTCCTTGACTGCTAGGTCTTCCAAATTTACTTTCGCCTCCACACCCATGTTTGGTAGACCATTAACCATTGCAGGAATGCCAGATTTTAATACAGCAGCTAGCGCCTGATTGATCAGATAATAACAAGGACAAGCAGTGTAAACTAAGATCCCAATCCTCATACTACAAGAAAAACATGTGTGTGCGCGGGCGTGAGTAACTTGACCCTTTAAAATAAATGCACAAAATATCAGAAAATACTGTACCTTCCTATTTTCCTCTTTCTGGTGCTTGACAACAGCCATAGGCCATTCATTTACTAACTTCTGAAGTTCAACCACCATACCTGACTTCTTGGTGTCAGGTAATGTCTGCATCCAAGGAAACTGACTTGGATCAACAGTGGTGCCATACAAAAACAAGTTGGAAATCTATTTTTCATTGTATTCTAGCTAAGAAAGTACAAAAAACCTCTCTCGCTGCGTTAACACTTTTCAATATTATTTTCCCTGATGCATAAGAATGCATCTAACCTTATGATGTTCAGTTGAACCAAAATTTAAACTGCTTAAATTGCTGTTGAGGTTTTTAATTGATCTATGTCAATTTAGGAATCCATGACAGCTACCAGACTTACCAACCAAGCAGCTTTAGCTTCAACTATTGTTAAACAGCCCTTCCTTTTGGTAGAAGAAAAATAAAAAATACTCCCAGCAAGGAGAAACTGAGTGGATATGGGTCTACAGATACTGATACAAACTATGAACAATGATAGGCACCTGATCAAGGACTTGAATAACAGCAGCAGCATCCAGAGGCTTGCCTTCTAGTATTAAACCCTGAAAAACACAGCACCATTCAAGAACTTCAGAGAAAGTTTTCTCTCCAGAAATAACCATGCATCAGTGTAATTTTGCCAAGAATGATGAACTCACAGAGTGATCACATTGCACTTGACCTATCAAATAAATCTTGATACTGGACTATGCATGCGAAAAAGATACAGAAGGTTGATTACCTTAGCACATGAAAACGCACTCACAAGAGTGTGCTGCTTCATCGACTCAGATCTAACCTTCTCAGTTTTCCATAATGATTCGGTATCTCCTGTAAAATATGAACTTCAGATTCTATATAAAAATGATATTTAATTCTGGGCTTCAGAGAATGTATTATTCTCAAATCTCAACCAAAGGAAAACAGAGGTTTGACTGCATTGAGATTGTTCTTTGACAAAAACCTCTTTGTAAGAGATGATATTCAGACTCCAGACGCAAACAAGAGAATGTTTCTATAAAGAAATTCTCTCATGCTAACGAGCTGACAAAACCATACTATAGCATGAGAAAATTAAGACATGAGCATCTGTACTCTGAACATGCACCTACACATATGCACCCACCCTAGATTGATTTGTATTTTGTCCTGGCCCTTAGTAAAATAGAGGAAGAGAGACCCTAGATCAATGTATGAGCAAATAAAACCAAAGCCTAGAGTTCATGGCTAGGGAAATATCTCAACGATGACCTCCCATCTTCAAAGACATCCCAATAACGGCAAGGAACAAACATAAATCACAGAACAAACAAACAAACAGAGGCAGGCCTCACAAACAGCAAGCAATATTTATTACAAAACTGGAAGACAGAACAATTAATCTATACTAGTAATAAACACGGGAAGTGCATGATAAAATGCATTCTGAAAATCCATCTACTTTCTAAAAATATCAACAAAGGAGTTGGTATTTCAAGCTGGAATCCTTACCAACAATCACAGTGACCACAAAAATTGATGGCAAATGGATGAAAAACATAGGCAATTATTTGAAAAAAGGAGAAGTAAGAGATGTAGAGACCTCTTTTGGCAGCAAAATCCATCCATAGGTCAAATGCATGTCTGCGCAGTTTTACCCCAGCCTTGAGAAACTTTCTTGAATACTTAGAAATCAACTCCCAATTATCAGAATTGTAACAGATGCTGCAATTGTTAAATCCAAATAAGTTAGTGAAATCATTGTTGGAAGAGCACTAGAGCAACATAATACTCTTGCACAGACAAGATTCTTTAAGTAACGTCCAAAATATTTTAGATCAAAGAATATGTAATGGTACAGATCCAAGAACAATTGCACAGTTTTAAATTCACTAATACTGAATCATAATCTAGAAACGTTAATATGGAAAAGTATTTTAGACTCGAGGGGTTGTTGAGGTGCTAGCCCTTCAGATTGCAGGATGATCAAACTTGAAATGTACATTTTCTTTGGAGATCTAGTCTTTTCCTATTTGGGATTAATGGCTCAATTTTTCCTTATATAATAAGGCATTTCACCAATCTGTCCTTATATCCCTAATTGAGCCAATTTTATCCTTGAATATACTTTGAGTTTCTAATCTATCCTTCTGATGAGATTTTCAAGCCAACTCATTGGAATTAGTACAAATTACTTGAAGATCTCATCAGAATGATAGATTAGAAACTTAACATATATTCAAGGATAAAATTGGCTCAATTAGGGTTTAAAGACAAATTATAGAAATACCCCATTACATAAGGACAGATTGAGCCATTAACCCTTCCTATTTGAGTATAAATCAACAAAACTATTTTTATTTCGTAGCATTTGGAGTTTACATCACAAAAAAAAAAAGAAGAAACAAGCTATAACAAATCCAAAATTATGCACCTGGAAACAAGATCCGCGGTACTGGGCTGTAATGGGATGTGATTCCTTTCCAGAAGTTTCATTACTTCAACCATGAGTTTGACATCATTATGATGCTTAGCATACAACTGCAGCCCAAAAATACCAATCATTTAATATCGAAAAAAGAAAGAAAAGAAAGAAAAAAGAAATACATGAAGAACAAGAAAATCTGACAACTTAATAGAAGAGTACCAGCAAATGGTTTGCAGATGCAACACTCGGAGTCAGTCCATACATATTATGATTCCACAAGGCCTTCTTTCCTGTATCATTCTACCATGCTTAAAATCCTAGCAAGTTCACAGTTCCAAACCCCAAAACAAAACACAAATTTTGGCTACATGGCTTTAAAGGTTATACGTAACTAATAAAAGCAAATCTAATAATTCAAAAATAAAAAAGCAGACTAAAGAAATTCAGCATACACCTACCGAAGTCAACAGCACCCAAACGAGCACATGCTTTAGTAACTTCGCGGCAAAGATTGCAATTAAAATTGTCATGAATTCGAAGATTTGACAATCTCTGCATACCAAATACACACGTTAACAAAAAATTCAAAACCCATTAACCAAAAATCTCTAGTTACAACAAAAGGTGCTGCAAGATTAGCCACTAACAAATCTTCGGAGATTTTCCAAAGCATCAAAAAGAAGCTTAATATCCTCACGGGTCTTGCAGTTCTCAATCAATGACCACAACCATGCATTCGGCGCCATTGTGCGTCTAACATTCACCGAGTCAATAATATCATCATAAATCTTCTTCACAGCCTCTGTCATTCAACAACACAAACCAATCATCACTAGAAAAAAAAAATTAAAACTTCAAATTTAACTAAATTTTATATATACATAAAAAAATAAAAATAAAAAATATTAATTCAACAAACCTGTTGCAGTGCTCTCTCCACCACTCGCAGTACAAAACGAACCCTTTGATGTCCTAGAGTACATTACATCTCGCACCGTCGCGAAACAATAATTTCCTGTAAAAATTTTATTTACACCATATGACAAACAACTAAATAAATAAAATCAAAATCAAAATTGAGCAAAAAATAAAATAAAAAAATACGATGCCTTAATAGCATTTATTCCCCAATTTTATTATTAATTTTCTCAGAAACCAAAAGGAATAGGAAAAAATCCTTCTCATAACACGCAAAAATACCAGAAAAAAGAAAATAAATAATAAGTAAATAATGAGAAATCACTAAAGTGTACCTGAGGAGGGGAGGGAGCGCGAGGAGTAAGAGTGTAGGCTTTGACATTGAGAATAGATGATTAATTTGTGATCTGAGGGTACTGAGTTGAGGAGAATTTGAGGCTTCAAAATCCTGGTGAGTCCACGCGCGTTTGATAGGACTTGCATCGTTTCTGTGGAATCGAGATGAACTGGTGAGTGTGAGTGTGAGTGTGAGTGTTAGTGTGAATTACGAGTTTTGAGTGAGTGGACTCGGCGGTTTGCGGAGCGAGGGAGCTGATGTCTCAGGGTAGGGAAAAATGATCGAGAGGGTTTAGAAGGGGAGAAGAGAGGGTTTTCTTCTGTGGTACGGCTGTGTAGTTTGGCTCCCTGCACTCGTGAGCTTCGAAAGAAAAACTAATGTGGGTAATGAGGTTGTGTTTGGAATTGTGGTATAGTTATAGTTTTTAAAATGTTTTTATTTTAAGATATATTAAAATAATAATTTTTTTATTTTAAAAATTTATTTTTGATATCAGTATATTAAAATAATTTAAAAATATTAAAAAATAATTTAAAATAAAAAAAATCAATATTTTTAAAAGCACGATGTCATCATAAAAATAAACACACCTTTAAAATGATTAATATTAAGTTTATATTTATTTTAGTTAAAAAATCTAATTATTGCATGCACAATGTCGTTGTTAATGTAAAAACTATCTAATTGTTGTTAATATGTTTTTTTTTAAAAAAAATTAAACTAAATGAGAATTGACCTGATGTAATCTAGTCGATTTTGTAAATTCAATGACAAACTACATACCCGATAAAAATATAATTTGACTCAAAAACAACATCATTTTTAAAATATTAAAACAACTCAGGTTAATCTGCAAAATTCGTTATATAGATCATTAAATCTTAATAACCTTATAGAAAGTAAATAAAAAATATATATTAAACTCAATTATCAATCAACTTAATATTAAAAAATAAAATAAAAATAAAAATCAACTAAAAAAATAAGTCAAGTTAACTCAAGTTAACTTATCGAACATAGGTCATAAGACAAGAATAACTCTATAGAAATCAAATCAAAATAAATTATGAAGCTCAATTTTCAATCAAAACAATGTTTAAGGATTGAATTAAAAAAATTAATTAAAAAAATGATAAAAAACCACTCAAATGAACCGACAAACTTGTGACCAGGGTCATGAAATCAAGATGACTTCGTAAAACACAAACCGAAATAAATTATAAAACTTAATTCTCAATCAATCTGATATTGTGGAATGACATTGAAAGAAATTCAACTAAAAAAAAGAAAACATGAGTCAATCAACCTAACCACGCCTCGGGTCATGAGACTGTGATAACCTTAGAGAAAGTAAATGAAAAAAATAATGTAAAACTCAATTCCAAATCAACTTAATATTGAAGGATTAAAATTAAAAAAAAAAGTTAAATAAAATAAAGGATAAAAAATAAATCAAGTCAACCTAGTTAACTTATTAAATCCAAGTTAAAAGATCAAGATAACTTCATAATAAATAAATAAATAAAATATAAAGTTCAAATCTCAATCAACCTAATATTAAAGGATTAAATTTAAATATATATATATATAATAAAAAAAACAAAAAAAACACGAGTCAATTTGGCTAACCCGTAAAACTCGCGACCTTGACCATGATAACCTTGTAGAAAGCAAATCAAGAAAACAATTATGAACCCAATTATTAATCAACTTAACGTTAAAGGATAAACCTGAAAAAAATAATTAAAAAAAATATGATTCAACACGGCTAACCCGTAAAATTCTCAACTCAGATAATGAAACTAGGAAACTCAATAGAAAACAAATCAAAACAAATTATAAAGTATAATACTAAAAAAAACTCAATATTAAAGGATTAAATTAAATTAAAAATAAAAATACTAAATTTGAAATAAATAAAAAATATTCCTCAGATTTTTAGGACTAAAGTGAAAAAAGATTTGGCTTTTAATTATTCTTTACTACAGTGAAAAACCATGTCATGTAAATAATAATCGAATAGAAACTTTTACATTGGGCTTTAAATTATTTATATTTCAGTGTTTTTTTAACCTAATAAATGCTAGAAGTGCAAGCGTGTTTTTTTTTTCAATGAAAATAAAATCAAGAAACAATTTTAACTTTTCTTAAATAAATGAAATACTTTAATTTCATTGTTATTAATTCTGGTTTCTCTTACTTAATCCGGAACCCGACTTTCTCTTAGCTCAAAAAAATCTAAAAAAATTAATTTTGATTTGAATCGATCAACACTACAAAACTCATTGACTCCTCCATCAAGTTAACTCCCACATTAGGTTTAATAATTATGCTTTAGATAAATGATTTTAACTCTTTATTTTCCATATGAAGTGTAAGTATTTCACCATTCTAGAAAATATTATCGGGTTGTAACATCTAGATTTTTTTTTGCATGGAGGGTCAAATTTTTCCTAACATCCAAATAGATATCCAGTAAGGATAACTCAAGTCAATTCAAATTAACTTAACTAACATTTGACCTAAGATATGAGATTAGGATACCCCATGAAATAGAAAACATGAAAAAATCACAAACCTTAATGTCCAATAACCTAATGTCAAATAATGAAATTAAAAACAAATCAATTTCAAAAACAAGAAACATCAAAGAAAAAACGCGAGTTCACTCAGGTTCACTCTACTAACCCTCCACTCGTGACATGAGATAGGAATAAAAAATATTTTTTAAAAAAAATAACCTAGAAAAAAGGGTTGAAGCATAATAAATAAAAATACATTGAAAATTACTCAAGTCAACCCGAGTTCACCTAACAAACCCTTGACCAGGATAACCCCATATAAAGAAAAGTGGAAAAAATCAAAAAGCTAAAGGCCCAACAGCCTAATTTCAAACGATAATTTTTTTTAAGAAAAAATTAGAAAACAAAACTAAGTTAACTCAGGTTAACTTGACTAACCTACAACCCATGATAACTCAATAGAAAGAAAAGCAAAAAATATCATAAAAGGTTGAGGCCCAATAACCTAATTTCAATGGATAAATAAAAAAATAAAGCTAAATCGAGCTAATCTTCAAAATTATTAACCCGGGTTATGAGACCGAGATGACCTCGTAGAAGGAAAAAACAAACAAAAATTCATGAATAAAATTCCCAATCATCAAAAATTAAAAAAGAAAACAAATAGCAATATAAATAATTAGGATCAAATCTGGTATAAAAAACTAATGAAATAAAACAACGAGGGACTAAATTGAAAAATAAATTAAATTAAAAAATGATAAAAAAAAAAGATAAATTAAAAGAATAAGGACCAGAATTTGAAAAAAAAATGAAATAAAATGTTAAGGGACAAAATTTTAAAAAATAAAAATAAAAATAAAAAAGGGATAAAATAACAATCTAAAGAATAAGTATCATATTTGATATAAAAATCAAATCAAATTAAATTGCAAGGGATAAAATTAAAAAAAATAGTAAAAAAAAAACCCAAAACAAATAAAGATCAATCAAAGGAATAAAGACCACAATTGAAAGAAAAAATGAATGGGAGGACAACTCTGAATTTTAGTTAACCCAACACAAATTCCAAATTGAAGATACTGAAAAGAGGCGAGACGAGAAAAAAATCTCACCGTCATCGAACCATCATGAATCTAACTACACACACCGCCCTATCAGCTACACCGCCAGTAGACACTTTGGACAACATGGCGGTTAGGCCTTCTTCGCTGCCGCAAACATCATCCATAAAGCATGGGTTTCATCTATTTGCGGTGTGTGTGTTGCACGGGCTAACAATCTTTTTCTTTTTATTATTTTTATTTGTTAAGAGATTGATTTGCTCCTAACTCAAATAGATTATAACAAAATAGTTATGATGAAAATACCCAAACATCATTTGATGCCTTCTTTACTTTTTTATTTAAATGGCAGTGGAGTAATTTTACTATTTTTTAAAAAAATGAAATGACACAAAAGCCCAACTTAACCTGACTTTTTTTTTTCTTTTGCTTTTTAAGGGTATTTATATCATTTAACTATGAAAAACAATTGATAGAATATTATATCCTCAATAAATTTTATAATAACAAATAAATCCCCTAAAAAAAACTATTTTACCTTTGAAGACAAGTCATTTGGTTTATTTCTTGAAAGGCAAAGACGTCATTGCGTTATAGCAATCCACGGTGCAATTATTCAATGATGAATCCCCACAGTAAAACATTGATGGGATTTAGTGTTTTTTTTAATTTTTAATTTTAATTTACATTATTTATTTTTTACAATAGAATATTAAACAACATTGCAATATTCACTTTGTTTATCAAGGAAGAGACTGTGACGTAAAAAAGAAATAGTTCCACTGGCCCAACTTCAAATTATAGAATACACTAAAAGATGTGAATAATTTATTGTAGATTGTCATTGTTTATACACTTACAAAACACTATGGAATTATTGTTTATTTTGTAATAATTTATTTTGGTCCTCAAAGTTGTTTTTTGAGTGACTTGATCCTAATTGAAGCCCAATTACTTTTGATTTTTTAGGCAAGGGTGGAATTGAAAGAAAAGGAACCAAAATAAAAAAGGCGTTAAACATGGGTGGCATGCTAGAGATTTCATAAAAAATACACTTAAGCCTTCAATATTTAAAAATAACATAATTTTACAATTTAGGTTTGTTTAAATTTTCAAAATTCACTTTTGGTACAAAAGTTCATTGGTATTGTTTTTTCAACTCCTGGTTAGAGAGAGAGAGAGGGATGGGACACTGGATTCTAGTTATGAAAAAGAAAATCATCGTTCATGCCATTTCCGACGACCAAAATGATTTTTCTTGGTGTCCACGAGTTCCATACGATAAGAGGAGCCTGAAAGTGGTTTTTTAGAACTTCAATCTTGCTAGAAAAAATAGAAATAAGCCAAGGAAGTTAAAACTAACCTAGTTTGATTTTGGATTTTAAGACTCTTTTTAGATGTTTTGGGCTAATGAGTTGGTTTGTAGGTGTTTTAAGAGTGTTGGTGATGTGTTTTTGGATTGAAATGGTTTAAAAATTAGATTTTTAGGCAAAAGAAACGTTACTTTAATTTTTCGGGCAACACAGTGATGATATGAATTTAGGTTTGCAGGCAACACGTCGTTTGCTTTTTTCCCCCCACAAAAATAGAGGTGAATGACAGGTCATCCGCCTCTTAAAAAAAATATATGTCCAGGCCCTACTACATGTCTGGGCTCTTCATTAAAGTGGCCTAAACGCGCTAGGCCATAGGCCTGCGAGCCTAATATTTTTTTGGTCCATTTTTTTAAAATATAAATTTTTTAAAAAAATTATTCAACCTAGTTGAGTTCATGACCCGGATCACAAGTTTGACAAGTTAAGCCACAACACCCGAGTTATTATTTTTTTTCTAATATTTTTTTAATAAGTATTTTTTTAAAATAATTATATCCCTCCTCTGTGATTTCTTTTTGCTCATTTAACCTTTTCTTGATAGATATTTTTTTTGGTGTTGTGTGTTTAATTTTTGAAAATATTGTTCTGATTCATCTATAATTTTTTTAATCTTTTGTATAGATGAACTTTATTTTTGAAAATAACATTTTTTTTATTTTTATATAATATTTTTAATATATGCAATCTTGCATAATATTTTTTATCCTTTTATTTTATTCAATCAATTTAATGTGTCTATTTCTATTATCGATTGATTAAAAAAAATCATGTTAATAAATAAATGTAGCAAACACAACTTGATAAATATCTCATCTTACGAGATTAAATATCTTGATCTATATATGACTCTTCATTTTTTCAATTTTATTTTTAGTTATCATTAACGCTAAAGCATGTGGTGTTTTTACTATAGACAAAACACTATGTTGCATTGTTCACGCATTCACAGATTACTATTCACTTGCTGTATATTTTCATTTTTCATTTTAGTCCTCAAACTTTTATTCTTGATGATTTGACCCTAAATTGAAAGTCAATTGCTTATGATTTTTTAGGCAAAGGCAACATAGAAAGAATGAGGATCTAAATGAAAAATGCAACCAAAATGGATGGTGTGGCCAATTTTTTATTTTTAAATACACTTTGGTCTTAAACTTTACAAATAATATAATTTAGGTCTCTTTTAACATCCAAGATTTAATTTTACTCCAAAACTTCATTTTTCTTATATTTTAATCTCTGGTTAGAGAGGAGAGAGAGGGACTTGTTAGATTCTATCATTATAGAAGAAAATCGGTGTTTACAATGATTTCAGCCACCAAAATTGTTTATCTTGATACCAACGGATTGCATTCAGTGAGAGGGGTTCAATCTAGATGTTTTTAAGCCTTATAATTGCCTAAAAAAAGATCTAAACTCAAGAAGTGTTTTTGATTTAGGTTTTTTATGGGTTTTTAGGTTTATTTATGAATATTTGTTATCAAGGTGTTTAAGGTCTTTTCTAAGAGTTTCAAGTTTAAAATGGGTTGAAAATTAGGTTTCCATGGAAAAAAAACCAAGAATCCCAATTTTTTTACCACTATAATAGTTGAAATTTGGATAATTCCAACAACGTATCGTCTGTTTTATTTCTTTTAAGAAAAATCAGGGCGAATGACTTCAGCTTTTAAAAAACAATTAAAGGCTAGGGCGTGTAGGCCACCATTGCAGGCCAATACACAGGCTCTATCTTTATGGGTCAGGCGCCTAGCCCGACTTACCAAGCCCAACAACACTTGGCCTGTTTTTTTTTTTAAAAAAATATTTTTTTGTTTTCAATTAATAATTTTTTATGTTTTTTTTAAAATAATTTTTAAATTTATATTTTAATTAATACCCCTCTCTATGATTTTTTTGGCTTATTTAGCCTTTTATAAGTAGCAATTATTTTTTAATTATATAGTGTGTATTTAAGTTTTTAAGGGGTTAGTATGATTTATATATACCTTTTTTTTTGCATTTTATATAAATTTAATTTATTTTTTTTAAATATTTCTAATATGTGCAACTTTGCATAATATATATTTTTTATTCAATCAATTTTATGTGTGTCGGTTTCTATTATAATTTGATTTAAGAAAAAAATAATTTTAATAAACAAATTCATTAAACTCAACCTATTAAATGACTCTTCTTGCGAGATTAAATATCTTAATCTATATTTGTTCTTAATTTTTTAATTTTAATTTTTATTTTCATTTATCGTTAATGATTTTTTTTATTTATTTATACAAATAATTTTCAATTTATTTAATTAGTCACATGGATAAATTTTTTAATTTATATTTTAAAAATATAAAACAATTCTTTGAAAATGCCCCGCAACGAATAGCAGGTCAAATGGCTAGTATTACACAGTAGCAGAAGATTCAACAAGATGACACAATCAGGAGGAGTACATAACAGGATCCAATGTTTTGGTTTGTTTGTGTATAAAGAGAAGTTTGCATGAACCCAGAGACTCAATAACTGGGTACCGACTCCCAATATTGGAGGAAGAATAACCTGAGAGAAGTTTCTGAGGCACAAAGATGCCACTTCTGAATCGTTTTGCAATAGAACAGAATTAGTAAACGATTTGCCAGCATTCAAAATGGTCGAATACGCGTAAAAATATCCAGCATGGTTCACATGCAAGCAACCAATGCTCCTACGAGGCTGGATGCATTTTGCCAAACCTAATCATTGAGGTAGAACTGGAGGTGCAATTGTTCGGGTATTGTATGATTTGCAGTGGCTGCATTTCTGCCCGATTATGTGGAAATAAACTTCGGTAGTGTCGTTGCAGTCGTTACATAGGATCCAGACCTGCAAATTCACATCATACCGCCCGTCGATTCAACATCATAGTTCACAAGCAGGTAGCTTGACTTGTGCCGTGGCAATGTTTAGATGCAATTGAATAAAGGATAAAATAACAGACAAAATGAATATGTAACACCAGGTTGGCTTAAAAGAATGAAAAGCAGGCGCGCACCTTCCTGTGGCTGTAATCCTCGGGCATGACAGTTGCTTCTATCTGACAACATATGTTGATAACAAATCAGTATCTGACAACATATAGTGTTATAGCAAGCAAGTCAGAGAAGATTAACTAAAACTAGCAGTCTAGCATCCACGTTTAAGCTCAAATTTAATAGTAACTTACCTCCTCATCTATTCTCTCCCACGTTTTAGACATGTCAATTATAGACTTGGAGCATATGGGACAGCAGTGTCTGGTGAATGTTATCAATTCAATCAGAAACCAATTTTTGACATGTAGATCACTAGAGAAAAAAAATAAGAACTGAAGGCTACTTACTTGTCACGCTTTATCATCTCATCGTAGCATTCACCATGCATAGTGTGCCCGCATTTCATTACAGTAGTTTCTTTTAGTGAATCAAATAAATACTACAGAAAAAAGGACGGAAATATCAGTTTTATATATATATATATATATATAAATTACTTCTTCACACAATTAAGGCAATTATAATAACAACCTCATAACATATGGGGCAATGATGACGCATAGAGTTCTCCACACACAAATGATTATCAAGAAGAGATGTTGCATAGCAAGAACCTGCACACTTGTCAAACATAATTGGTATTCAAGATTTGAAAATGGAAAACAGAAAGCTTTAAAACCATATCCATGTAATCTATAGATAGACGAAAATCAAAACTCTTGACAAAGAGCTTACATCAGCAGAGGTATAAAAGAGGGGTTGGGAGGCATATTGTTTTTGTAAAGGTTATGTGCTTATGTGCATACCAACAAGGAAAAAAATATCAAACATGGTAACCAATTGCATGCTGAGGTGATCAGATTCCAACTGTTGGGAACAACAAAGCCAAAAGGTAGTGAATGCATACCACACTTCTTGCAGTGAAAATAATTTTCGCGACCACCAACTCTGTTTTTGATCAAGAACAAACACAGAAGTTTAGTCTTGTGACTTCCTTAAACAATTTTTCAGAAGAAAGAAACAGGATAAACTGATCAAACAAGCTTACTCACCTACAGATCCCACAATCATCACAATGGAACTGTCCTTTTGCGGTCTGCAATGAATGTAACCAGATCAAGTTAGCATCAACTACAAATGTTAAACAAGTACCGTTCATCAAAAATCAAATAACAACCAAGTAATAAGATGGTAAAAGAGGTAACTCAATAGCAATATAGAAGCGAATGTTCTGACAGTAAAGAATCAATATCCAATAGACCAAAGCTGAGAAATCAATTTCAGAAGGTAAAATTACATCATCATCAAAGAATTTGCAAATTTCGCAGAAATATCCCCCCATATTTACACCACAGTTCGTGCAAACTTGAGCAACCTGGAACACAATTGAAATCGGATAATGTATCAAATACAATCAACATCAGAAAAGGAAAGAAAAACCCAACAAGATAACTTTCAATTACAACTCCAGAAATATACATACTGGCTGTTCTGTGTCACAAACTGCACATATAACCTGAAACATCAATACAAACCACATCTCTCACATCAATGCTAATTCATAAACCAGTAGCTTAAGAAAATAAAAAAACATGCATCGCAAAACAAAATTTGCGAGCAACAAACTAAGGTTATACAGCATACTTGTTTGACATCATATCGATTGAGCTCATGACGATCGCAGAAGTTCTTCAACATATTCTGATAAATCAAAGTTACCAAATAAACCCGAATCAATACGAATATTTAACAGTTTCAAGCTTAAAGGACAAGAAGATACAAGAATATTGCTCTAGAAGAATCAAAGAAGAAATGATACAAGAGTAGCATATTAATTAAACTTTCAAACTAAAGAAGGGAGAACAAGATAGAGAAAATCTTGCTACAAAAGCTCCAAGAAAGACAATCCAGATTAAGAAAATGTATAAAGATAGAAACATTGAGCCCAACAAAGAAGATATAATATTATAATACCGTGGCCTCGTTGTGACAGTGGCGACAAGTGAAAATCTCGTTGCAACATGGAGCCCGAATCTGGCACCTTCTCCTGTAATGTTGGCATCTACAAAAAAAAGAAAATTTAACATCGAGAAACGAATACCAAGCTAAGAGATGGAAGAAGGGGATGAAACTACAGGAAAAATACGAGGAAACATCAAGAAACGAAGAAATGAGAGAAGGGGAAGAAAGAAAAGGCACCCGTAACCCATCTTTCCAAAATCAAGACGTTCATTGGAAACAGGAGTGGATTCCATGAGTTATGGAGGAATGGATGAGAGGATAAAAAAATGAAGAAGTAGAGAGAAAGAGGAAGGAAAGACCAGGGGTGCACAAAGGACTTTCCTGATCTGGGAAGGATGGGATGGTCTTGTCTTTATCCTCAAAATAGCAATAATCGAAAAAAAGCCACCCCACCAGCAATTTGCAACGAGAAATATAATTTTTTTTTTTTTTTAAAGTGATCCACTGATACTTTTCCTGTCCTTTTCTTTTAATGGCAAAAACATTCAGACATTAGCTTCAACCAGATTATCAGAGGAGGTTAAAAAATATATATTCAGGGTATTCTTTTATTAGCTTCAACGTACCAGATTATTAGCCAGAAACTGTGAGTCAGACAATAATTTAAATTATAAAATTATCATGATTTCATAAAAATTAATTAAAATAAATTATAAAATTCAATTTAGAATTAATTTAATATTAAAAAATAAAATTAAAAAAATATCAATTTTAAAAAAACAAACAAATAACAAAATTAACTGTTAAACTTGGAATTTGAATCAATTTTCTTTTATATTTTAGGTTTGATGGATCTAAAAATATCCTGATGGATTACTTAATTTAATAAATTTTTTAAATATAAAAAAAGTCTATTGGATAGATGTAAAAGTAACTGTTAAGAAAATCTAAATCCAACTCATTTGTTGATGGATAAATAATGGTGATTTCGCTTCATGAAAGTAGAAAAGTGTCGACAACCACTTATAATAAACGAAGACAATAAATTTTAAGGAGTTTAATTCTATATATTTTAAGTTTGTTTTTTAAAAATTATTAATTCTAGTATTATAAATTTCAAAGTTATTTGAAACTTATATAATCATTAATTTTAAAATCTTAAAAAATTAATTAAGATACGTATAAATTGATCTAGATACTCACAATTAAAAATAAAAAATAAATACAACAATCACTACATATACAGGCTTTGAAAATATTTCTTAGGTTTTTTATAGGAAGATTTTGATAACTATCCATGAAAATCATCAAGCACGTATAATGGGGCATGTTTGGCCACTAGGAGGAGAGAGGAGAAGGGGATAAGGTGGGGCTGCCAGCGGGTGGTGACTGGTGACTTTATACAAAGCGACAGGCGCCGCAACATGGACCAATTGGAAATCACTACAACTTACACCAAAAAGGCAGCGGCCATTTTCACAATACATATCTTCCCCCTTTCGTGGGAGTGGCGGAGTGAGTCTATATTTATCATTCGGTGCAGTTTCGTTTTTAAAATAGTTTCTTTGTTTTAATATATTATAATAATTTTTTATATATTATTATATTAAAATAATAAAAAAAACTAAAAAAACATCAATTTAATAATTTTCCAAGTCAAAAATATTTTTAAAAATAGTACAAAATTAAAGCAGAAACATTGAGTTCTCAAACGAGAAGTTATGAAATAGCCTTTCATTTAAAAAAATATTAAAATAAATTTGTTTTAGTTTTTTTATTTTTTGATATTAACATCTTAAAATCATCAAATAACACTAAAAAAATATTAATTTAATATCTTTAATAATTATTACAAAAGCATTCAAAAACAAAAGTATAATCACAACCTAAATCTATCTAGAAATATTGAGTCAAACAAAAAATTATAAAAAAATATTATTATTCAGTATTATGTTTTAACAT
>Ga0325405_1001424_pt1 | contig 24270 bp, 19 predicted proteins | sample PopdelMetagenome_21_FD_205663 | JGI IMG/M metagenome (GOLD analysis project Ga0325405, IMG submission 205663) | Populus deltoides microbial communities from Bellville, Georgia, United States - Xylem-Control-R2 | ecosystem: Host-associated > Plants > Phyllosphere > Stem > Wood/Secondary xylem...
GATGTTCATTAATTTATTGCAGGATGGTACGTACCCGTCAAGAGATTAGAATAGATCTATCCTCTGCAGGGAGGGGGAATAGAAATATAGACTTTTCCGAGGGGTAAGAAGAGAGCCCTTTGGAAGATACTGCTTCACATGCACTAGTAGTATCGACTCAAGCAGGGCATGAAGAATTATCAGGGCCTCAAATTAGACAGGCACCAAGGCAAACTGGGAAGGTTCGGCCGACCACGTCAGCCACGCGGGAACGAGTATAGGAGCCCCCTCAGACTACACCTGCAGGGCCATCTATTTCTTATGTTGATCCGATGCTCTTGGCCTAGCTAGTCAAAGCTGTAATGGAAGGTATGGTAATGCTGCCACTCCGATGCCAGCACCCCCACTTGCACCCATCATACCAACCATTTCAGAAGCAGCTACAACTACTAATGTCGTGGTACAACTAGTTCGTTTGGTGAAAAGTATGAGAGAAATGGGTTGTGAACCCTACTTAGGTGAACAAAATGCTGAAGTGGTGGGAAGGTGGATTAGAAAGGTGGAGAAACCATGATTCAAATTAAGATACCACATGATCTGCGGGTAGATTGTGCTACTCAATTACTATCATATGGTGCTATGACTTGGTGGGAGACAGTTTAGTTGAGGAGGGCTACAGAAACCCTATCCTGGGATGACTTCAAGATAGAGTTTGAGAATCAATATTACTCCAAATATCATCGGAAGATGAAGGAACATGAATTCCTAGCTTTGAGACAGGACGGAATGTCAGTACTCGAGTATGAGAGATGATTTCATGACCTCTCACTATTCGTACCATATTATGTCCCATCATAACAACACATGATAGAAAAGTTTAGGGATGGCTTCAGATAAGAATTGAAGCAGAGGTTGATTGCTTTGCAATTCAAAACAGTAAGAGAACTGATTGAAGCAGGCACAGGCCTTGGAGGCTTGTATGGAAGAAGGCCAACAAAGTCATGGGGGTGCAGGAAAACGAAAGGATATAGAATTTTTAGGTAGGCCACCACTTCCAAAGAAAGGTAGAGGCGAGCAGTTCCTTCAATTCAAAAAGAAAGGGGGGACGTCAACTAGCTTCCGATAGGATACTAGTGGGAGGTCGGGAAGTGGTTAGACTCGCTCTAGGTCTATAGCTGCAAGGGGGCATAATGATCAGAAGGAAATTGGCTACCCTCGATGTGCTCAGTGTGAACAAAGACACCTCGGGAGTTGTATGGTTTCTTCTAGACGATGCTATATATGTCGAGGAGAAGGTTATAAGTGGAAACCTGTCAGTACTTGGGAAGAGGATGTCATCATTGTGGTGAGAAGGGTCACTTTCATAGGTAATGCCCCAGTTAAACACTAAACAACCTCAGAGACATAGGCAACAAAGTCAGAGTCATCAGCAGTCTATCACAGTAAACAAACTGGGAAGGTCGACTCAGTTAGGAGGTAACTCAAATAGGGGACGACCCAGAGTGCAAAATGAAAGGGATCAAGGAAGGGTTTTTCCATATGACCTAGGAGGATGTTAGAGTAGCATCAGATGTGGTGGCAGATATGCTGCAAATGAATGACTATCAAATGCATGTTTTGTTTGATTCTAGTGCCACTCACTCCTTTATAGCAAATAAAAGTGTAACAAAATTGAGTAAGGAAACAAAAAGGGTAGAAAAAGGATTTATTATTGGGACACCTTTGGGTGAAACTGTGGAAACAAATATTGTATTTGAAGGGGTGAGAATTAACATTAATGGGTGTGAAATAAAAGAAGATTTAATACCCCTAGAATTAAGTGATTTTGATATAATTCTAGGTATGAATTGGTTGGGCAAAAATAAGGCTCGTCTAGACTGCTTTACAAAAACAGTAACCTTCCAAGGGGCTAAGGGTGAAACAATGGTCTTTAAGGGGGAGAGAACTTCCAACTTTCCAAATATGATCTCGGCTATGGTTGTGAGAAAACTACTAAAGAAAGGTTGTACAACATACCTTGCCTATGTGATAAATTCGGAAAAGGGTAAAATAGGACTGTCTGACATTCTAATTGTGAGGGAATTTCTGGATGTATTGCCAGAAGAATTACCAGGACTACACCCAGAAAGAGAAGTTGAAGTCACCATATATATATTGCCTGGGGTGTCTCCTATAGCCCAACCACCATATAGAATGGCCCCAAAAGAATTGGATGAGTTGAAAATTCAATTGCAGGAGCTTTTAGACAAAGGGTTCATAGATTACTTGAGGGGCACCTGTATTATTTGTGAAGAAGAAGGATGGAACGTTGAGGCTTTGCATAGATTACCTTCAGCTGAATAAAGTGACGGTAAAGAACAGATATCCACTTCCGCGGATAGATGATTTGTTCGATCAGTTAAAGGGTGTCAAAGTATTCTCAAAGATTGATTTAAGATCAGGATACTACCATATGCGAATCAAGGGGCAAGATGTGCTGAAAACTGCCATCAGAACTCGCGACGGACACTTTGAGTTCTTAGTGCTACCCTTTGGATTAACTAATGCTCCAGCACTTTTTATGGATTTAATGAACCGAGTATTCCAACCATACCTTGATAAGTTTGTTGTCGTATTCATCGATGACATCTTAGTTTACTCCAAATCCTATGAGGAGCATGAACTACACCTGAGACAAACACTACAGACTCTGAGAAGCCACCAGTTGTATGCCAAGTTGGATAAATGTGACTTCTGGTTAAAAGAACTTACCTTTTTGGGGCATGTAGTGTCTTCAAAAGGCATTTTTGTGGACCCTTAGAAGGTGGAAGCAGTTTTGAGATGGGAAAGGCCTATTACGGTAACTGAAATTCATAGTTTTCTCGGATTGGTAGGGTATTATAGAAGATTTATCAAAGGGTTTTCAACGATAGCAACTCCATTAACACGACTCACCAGGAAGAACATAAGATGGGAGTGGTCAAAGGAGTGCGATGAGAGCTTTGAAGAATTGAAGAGAAGGCTTACTACTGCCCCCGTACTAATCCTTCCATCCCGAACAGAAGGCTTTGTAGTCTACAGTGATGCCTCAAGAAAAGGACTAGGTTATGTTCTAATGCAGCATGGAAAAGTAGTTGCCTATGCATCAAGACAACTGAAGACTCATGAAGTCAACTATCCAGTTCACGATTTAGAATTGGCAGCAGTAGTTTTTACTTTACGAGTATGGAGGCATTACCTATACGGATCCCAGATCCAAATTTTCACGGATCATAAGAGCCTTAAATATCTGATGTCGTAGAAGGAGTTGAATATGCAACAATGGAGATGGGTAGAATTAATTAAAGACTATGACTGTATTATACATTATCATCCAGGAAAAACGAATGTCGTCGCGGATGCTCTCAGCCGTAAAGACAAAGTGATTAGGAGTGGACCAACGACTTAGAATGAGGAAACCATGATTGAGCTAAGGAGATTGGGGGCAATATTAGGTGTGAGTCCGGAAGAATCCTTAATGGCTCAACTAAGGGTGAAGTCAGGATATCGAGAGCAAATATTAGAGGCACAACAGCATGATGATGAGGTGTCACAAGTGAGAATCAAACTGGAATGGGGGGGTGAAACTCTTTTTCGAATAGGTAATGATGGAATAGTGATGTTGGGGCGACGTATGTTTGTGCCTGACAACAAAGCCCTTAAACAAAAGTTACTACAAGAAGCTCACGAGTCTAAGTTCATTGTACATTCAGGTAGTACCAAGATGTACCAGGACATGAAGCAGTACTACTGGTGGCCAAATATGAGAAAAGAAGTGGCTGGTTATGTGGCAAAGTGTAGTATTTGCCAACAAGTAAAAGTAGAACACCGAAAACCAGCAGGGCTGTTACAACCATTACCAATCCTTGAGTGGAAGTGGGAGATGATCACAATGGACTTTGTGTTGAGACTACCCAGAGGAAAGAGGGGAAATGATGCAATTTAGGTCATTGTGGATCGACTAACTAAGTCTGCCCTTTTCCTACTAGTAAAGATGACAGATCCAGTTGACAAGTTGGCTAAGATTTATGTGAACGAAGTTATAAGGCTTCATGGAGTCCCAATATCAATTGTTTCAGACCAAGACCCAAGATTTACTTCACGTCTCTGGCCAAGCATACAACGTGCCTTGGGGACAAATTTGAGTATCAGTACTGCCTTTCATCCGCGGACTGATGGCCAATCTGAGAGAGTTATTCAGATCTTAGAAGATTTACTTAGGGCATATGCTTTGGAATTTGGTGGAAACTGGGAGGAGCACTTGTCACTAGTAGAATTCACGTATAACAACAGTTATCAGACAATAATTGAAATGGCCCCATTTGAAGCTCTTTATTGCAGAAAGTGTAGGACACCCTTGTGTTGGGAAGAAGTTGGGGACAGAAAGCTGTATGGGGCAGAATTAATACAAATCACTACTGAAAAAGTGAGGATCATTAAGGATCATATGAAAGTGGCCCAGGATAGACAGAAAAAGTATGTAGATATTCAAAGAAGACCACTTGAATTTTGTCCTGGAGATAAAGTATTTCTGAAGGTAGCTCCATGGAAGCACATACTGAGATTCGGCATGAAGGGGAAGTTAGCTCCGAGGTTCATTGGACCATTTGAAATCCGAAAACGTATTGGACCTGTAGCTTATGAAATAAACTTGCCCTCACAGTTGGCCAAGGTTCACAATGTATTCCATGTTTCTTTGCTGCGAAAAGCCGATGTAGACCCTTCGAGAGTGTTACCTTAAGTGCCAGTGGAGGTAAAAGAAGACTTAACACTTGAGGTAAGACCGATAAAGATACTCAATGGGGCGAGAAAGAACTTCGTAATAAGAAAGTTCCCATCATCAGAGTCTTATGGCGAAGCTCACAAATCGAGGAAGAATCATGGGAGAGAGAATCAGAAATGAGACGACAATTCCCCGGCTTGTTTATAAACTCAGGTACATCACTTAAATTTCGAGGAAGAAATTTTTATTAGGAGGGGAGAATGTAAACCCCAGGAAAAAAAATAAATAAATAAAAGTGAATAAATCCATGCATATGATTAAATAAAAACAGAAATTCAGAAATTTTTGAATATAAACTTCCAGGTGAAATAATTCAAGACATTATAATAAACCCGGTACTGTTGAGGGTTGGATTTAATTGAAGAGAATAATGCACTTAAAGGAAAAGGGGGGTCTAAATGCAAATAAGGGAAAATATAGAGTATAAATACTCTCTCCTCACCAAAAAAATCTGTAGGAACCATAAGGAGAGAAAATAGGGAGTTTTATACCCATTCTTGAGAAATCAAGAGAGAAACACTAAAATTCAAGAACCCATCCAAGATTAAGAGCTTAAAGATGGGATAAACACTTGAGAGCAAAGGATTACCAAGAAATTGAACAAGAAGAAAAGAAAGGAGGGAGTTGAAAATCTAAGTTTATTCAATTAAGAATATACAAATGAGTGTTAATTGGGTTTAAAAGATTTACAAGCAAAATATAAGTTCTTTGTTAGAATTCTCATGGATTTGATAGAAAGTTAATACTTCATTCGTATTCATTACATGAGCATACATATATTCTTTATCAACATAATTGTATGTTTATTTATATAACAGGTCCATCAAATATCCAGAAAGATCATTAGTTTAGGACTCTACTTTGTGAAGCTTATGTAAATATTTAACTTAAAACAAAAGGGAATTAACGTGTTTATGTAGTATACTTTTGTGCAAACCTTGATGTATTTATAAAGGTTCAGCTTAGCATGTAGTATTTTTAGTTATCTTGTAATTAACCATTTTGAAATATTTAAGAACACTTCTTATATTATAAATACTTTCTTTGTATGTTAGTATTCCTTTTCCTTTAAATTTTATGATATGATGTGTTGGACTATGTTCATATTAAACTTACTCGTAGGATATATATATATATATATATATATATATTGTGTGGATTGTATGAGATGTGGAATTATGAGGTTTGATATAAGGTCCGGAATTAAGGGACCTTGTGATAATGGGTTGATTGAGTAAACTGATAATAGTCGATAACTTGGGATGTCCTAAATGCAAACGAAACTCTGCCGATTTTTGAAAAAAAAAAATTTACCCTCAAATAAAGAGGATATGTTGGAATCTTTTAATATTGATTGAGTCGTACAGTCGGACTATTACACTACGCTAGAGGAGGAGGCTGGTTGTTGCTGGGACCATGAGGTTAATAAAAAAGAGCACATGGACCACTCATGTGTGATCTCGTCTTCATTACCACTCAGCGGAGTTTTTTTTTAATCATTCATAGTGAGTCATTCATATTTTTCATTAATATGGAACGTTTGATCCTGTACTCGTTGGTCTAACATTGGCTTGAACTTGGGAGTTTGAGTGCTTGAAACCGACTATGAGCATCCAACTATCAAAACACAACGGATCGAAATTTCTAGTAATGTTTGATATGCGGTGTAGTATAAGGTGTTTTTTAATAAGGCATAAAAAAATTATTTTTTCAGATTTTTCTTGTTTTTTACATTAATATATTAAAATTATAAAAAAATATACATTTGAAATTTCTTTTAACAAAAAAAAAAAATAAAAAAGACATTTAAAAAAATAGGTTAGACCATAACGTCAAACAACTATGGTTGGTGTACCGAGTAAAAGATCATGTCCTTTGATGAAAATGCTGGTCCAAAATAAAAAACAAACGTTCAATAAAAAAGAAAAAGAAAAAGAGACGAGGTCAATCAGTGGGAAAAGAAGAGAGCTGGACGTAAGAAATTGTCAAAGATAAATTATGCAATACAAACACAATGCCAAACAAATATAATTTCAAAATTTAAAATATTTCTAAATAATCAAGATTAAATAGATCTTTAACTTAAAGTAATTCAACTTAAACAAAATATCAAAATATTATGAAATAAAATATTTTAATACAAATATTTTAAATATAAAGTTAGGTCAATGTTATCAAGGTTAATGGAATCTAAAGCAGTATAAACATGAAAAAAACAACATGAATATAAACCATATATATTAGTGATAAATCTAATTTTAAAAAATTAATATCATTGTTAATGAAAATAGTAATAATAATTTTTAATATTATTATTAATATCATTGTTATTGAAAATAGTAATGAAAAAGAGTTTTTTATAATCGGGTAATTTAATTAATTAAATTGAATAAAGTTCAATTTGATTCAATGGCTTTTCAAGAGCAGAACGAAATATGTGGAATGAAACCGGAACGTTCCGAGCCGAATTTAGTTGAAAAATCCGGAACAAACCAAAATTTAAAATAAGATGAAATTTGTTCCGTTTTGTTCCGTTTTTTGAATTGATATGAAATATGTCGGTCATTCCGGGCAAAACAGAACGAAATTGACAACCTTGAGCTATACATAAGTAATGGCTCATACTCATATTAATGTTCATCTCTTACTCTTCCTATGATTTATGGTAATTATTATTGTTTTAATATTAAATTAGTTGTTGTACATGTAAATTAAATTTAATTAATTAAAATGAACGCATTCATGATAATTTAATAACCTTGAAATGATAAAGAATTATCACAGTATATGATTTTGTTTTTCAAAACAGAAGAAGTTGTAGTGAAAAAATAAACTTACAATCCCCTGATAAGAAATGATGAACAACTTTCTTCACAAATATGGGATTGTGAAACATTCTTTTATGAATCCATAAAAGGACATCTATTTCATGCTTCGTTTTGTGGCTGGACATGAAATTTGGCTTCCTCTTTCTTTTTGACCGTCAAACATGACACGGTGGGCATGCATGTGCTTTTTAACTGCCGCGAGCCAGATCGACGTCGTTCTGCCTCAAAAGCAATTAAATAAATTAATGCGTACATCTAATCTAACCTCCAGAAGTCGAATATTTCAATTTGAATCTCTCTCTCTCTCTGTTTCGCACGGCACCGTTTCTTGGCAATACTAGGGTTTCTCTGCAACTTCAAAATCGAATCCTTAATCCTCTTCCTGCAACGTCAAAACCCTATCTAGTAGAGCTGTTCAGTCAATTAATCAATCTAGGCGACTATAATTTTAGGGTATTTGTAGTTAGGGTTAGGCAGAATTAAAAAAACGAGGTTGGGTTTTTTTTGCAGGTTTTTGTTTGATAGGTCAAAACCATGTCAATGGATTATGATTATCCACTTCAAGAAAGGCAATATGGAGATAACGTAATTTCCTTTAATGGCCGTGACGAAGACAAACGACAACAGCAGCGGCAAGAAGAAGGTTATTATGAAGAAGAAGAAGAACAGCAACAACAGGAGGGAGAAATAGGTAGTGGAGGGATTGAGAGAAATCAGTCAATGAATCATCACTATCATCACAACAATCGTGACTCTTCATCTGCAGGGTTAGTTTGTACTCTTTCTATGTATGTTGTGGGGATTTTTGGCTTTTCTTCTTGTTTTAGAGGCTTAACTTAAATCAAAAGCCGATCAGCATTTGTCGCCGCAATAATTGTGATTGGGGAAATAATTTGTGGGTTTCTTTTTTTGTTGGTAGAAAACTCTTTGTTGGTGGTGTCTCCTGGGAAACTACTGAAGGTAACATTTCAAATTTTTATACTTTTTTTTATTATTATCTTAATAATTTATTGTATAAGAATTATTTATGTCTTGTAGGATTGAATTGGGCATTTGAATTCATACAATCCATTGCAATTTGAATAGCTAATGTGTGTTATTTTGTTGCATTTCTCTTAGTTTATTAGTGGGATAATCGTGACGACATTGAGGTTTAATCATGATTTATAGTGCTGACTTGTCAATCCATACTGCGATATTTCACTCTGGAAAGTGTCTAGATATTCAATTTGTGACTGTTCTTGATTGTTTATGATGAGAGAACTTTGTGGATTGCATTGTAATTTTTTAATTTATTTGTGTAGTTGCAATATATTTAAGTCTATGGAATGGTTTTGGCAATGGGTTCTGTTATTTGAGGTATTGGCAGGTCATACCTTGATCAAAATCCATTAGCAGTTGGGATCATGCTGAGCTCTTTCTTACTCTTAGTATTACTGATCTCTCATGAACACAATGTAGGGAAATCGGTTACCTGCCTTCCTAATTGCTGCAAGCTAGTTTTCTGACACTTGGTCAAGAAATTTGAGAATATGTGCCATTCACCCAGTGAGGGATTGCTGCTTAGTTCTACAGCATCATGGACAGCCACAAGGGTAGTTGTCAGCTTGCATGCATACCACCAAAGGACTTGTGTTGTTCATTTTTCTAAACTTATCAGTACTTAAGTAAAATTGAATAGATGACAAGGATAGATTAGAACTGATCCAGTTTCTGGTTTTGTGAATTTTCATGAGCGAAACTGAGACCAATGAGCTTAAAATCAACCAGCCATGTTGTCTTCTTTGTTTCACCATTTTGTTGTTTGCAATTTTTCTGATTTGTTATCCTTGGCCAGTAAATTGTCCTTCAGCACTGTCCGATTTTTTTTTTCCCAGTCCATTTTATTGTTCTGTTAAGCCTGATTTGTTGTCTGCTGTCATAAAATTCTCCCTAGGTAGCTTTGGATCTCTTTCATGCTAATGTCTATCACATCCCTTTGGTTTCAGAAACATTCACTAATTACTTTAGTAAGTATGGAGAAGTCATGGACTCTGTAATAATGACGGATAGACATTCTGGAAGGCCACGAGGGTTTGGCTTTGTAACATTTGCTGACCCTGTAGTTGCTGATAGGGTTTTGGAGGAAGACCATGTTATAGATGGAAGAGCGGTAACGTTCACTCACTCATTTCCTGACAACTTAAGATTTCCTAGTTTCTGATAATTTTTATCCATCGCTCCTTTATAAAAGTGGAAATCTTTGTCACTTGGGAGCTTACTCTGTTGCATTCTTATGCCAGGTGGAGGTGAAGAGGACAGTTCCAAGGGAAGATATGGAGGTTAAAGGAGTAACAAGAACAAAAAAAATTTTTGTTGGTGGAATACCACCATCTTTGACTGAAGGTAATGTAGCTCAATTTTCATATTGAATTTCTCTTTTCTAAATGAGCTAAATTGATATGCTCTCTGGGCTCTATTGTCATATTACAGATGAATTAAAGGAATACTTCTCTGTTTATGGTAGCATTGTTGACCACCAGATTATGCTAGATCATAAGACTGGAAGGTCTAGGGGATTTGGGTTTGTCACATTTGACAGTGAAGATGCTGTTGAAAGAATCTTTTCAGAGGGCAGAACACATGAGCTTGGTGGTAAACAGGTAGGTTATAGTTCTGCTGAAAAATGACATCCCTGTCATCCTACTGGATGATTATGATATGGCATTGTGAGATGTTAATAACTTGAGCCCTTGAATATAAATTTTAGGTGGAAATAAAGAAGGCTGAACCAAAGAGAACTGGTGGTGATCATGGCAATGCAACAAAGTCTTATGCTGGATTCAGAAATGGTGCTGGTGGTTTTGGTGCTGGCAATAGTTTAGCAGGTCGTTATGGTCGAAAAATGGGCAGAGAATATGGTGGGTACAGTGGCTATGATGGTTATAGTGGTTATGGCAGTTATGGGGGAAGCTATCCTCCTGGAAGCACTGCTGGTTTTTATGGTGGTTATGGAGCATATGGTTATGGATTTGGATTTGGTGGGCCAATGATGTATGGAGGTGGTGTATATGGAGGAAGTGGTTATGGTACTCCAAGTGCTTACAACAATGCAGCTGAGTATGGTGGTGGTAAAGGATATGGGAGAACTGGTGATGGTGATAGTTTTGGCAGTGGTAAAAGATATGGTAATGGTGATGCTGTTAGTGGTGTCTATGGCAGTACTAAGGGGTATGGAGGCAGTGCAAATGGTGGTGCTGCTGTTACTGGAAGGTTTCATCCCTACCGGAAATAGAAAGATTTTCCAACAAGACAATGGTATGATTCATGGCAATTTGATATGAGAGATGTCATCTACATTCTCAGTAAGAGTAGGCTGTTCTCAGAAAACTGATGGATATTCTGTTGTTGCAATCTCCTTTTTGCTATTTATACAAGGAGGCTGAAATGGTTATAGAATGTTTCTTGTAATTGTGAAAACACAAATTCTAATTTATGGTATTGGTCAGGTTGGATTTTGCAGTAATTGGTTGGAGGTAATCAGGTCCTTGAAGGAGTTAACACACACATGTATTCACTTAGTTGAAACTCTTGTAGTATGTGACAATTTTACCGTTAGATAGTAGTTTGTTTTGAACTTATGTTTAGGAACCATTTGTTTAAGTAAATTATTTTTAATGTTTGGTAGTGTTATAAAAAATAAATTGATAAATATATTATAATGTTTGATTATATCATGAAAAATAAGTAGAAAAATAACTTATTAAAATAAAAAAAATTCAAATTTGTTAAAATAATAAGGATTAAATTTGATAGTATAAAATTTTTAAAAATAATTTGATTTTATAAATTATTTTATATAAAATAAATAGTAATAAAAAAAAATAAGATCAAATCTGATTGAAAGTAGATGAAATTTTTTTTTTAATTTTATAAAATATTTTAAATAAAATAAATAACAATAAAAAAATAAGAAACAAATTTGATAGATGAAAAAGTTAAAAAATAATAAAATTAAAAAATTAAATTTTATAAATTATCTCAAATAAAATAAATAGCAATTAAAAAAAATAATAACCAAATCTCATAGATAAAAAATTTCAATTAAAAAAATAATATAAAAAAATAAATAACAATCAAAAGAATAAGGATTAAAGTTGATATAAAAATTAAATTAAATTAAATTCTATGGGATAAAATTTTAAAAAATCAATAAAAAATATATTTTAATAAAAAATTTAAGGACCAAATTTGATATAATCAACAAATAATAAGATATTTTTGAATTTTTCGTAACTTCTAGAAAGTGTTTTCTGCAAAAAAAAAAAAATATTTTTTCCTGCAAATCAAACTAAATTTCTCTTTGACTAAAAATCATTTTTCATTGACCAACTTTTATAATGATAAACAAATACAAGAAAGTTTTAAAAATAATTTTTTAAAAAACCATTTTTCATAAAATTAACCATAAAAGATGTATCTCAATTGGTCAGAGCTTATGTTTGCTCCCTAAAGGTCACTAGTTTGAGTCCGACAATCCTCAGGGCTATTGAAGATTTACATGATCGTTAATTTCAGTGCGCATGAGATTAGTCAAGATACGAACAAACTGGCCAGGACACCCACATTCTAAAAACAATACAATACTTCGTTTATCAAATATTAGTAACAACTTTGTGCACCAATACTGCCATCCATTGTTTTGATAATCTATTTATTTATTTATTTATCTATTTGAAGTTTGTTTGATATTTCTGAATTTTTTATAGTCAAATACTCATACAATTTATATCGTGAGGCCTCTCTCTTCACTATACATCAATCATAAGTGAAATTAACCTTTTTTTAGGCTAATTTGATTTTACAGGTCTTCTTTTCTTTTTCTTGCATTTCATGGCTGAGTATTTGGTATTATAATAGTGATTATTTTTTAAAAATAATTTTTACTAGGAAATATATCAAAATAATCTAAAAACATAAAAATTAATATTTGATTTTTTTAAAAAAATTAACATCAACACATCAAAATAATCTAAAAATATAAAAATTAATTTTAAATAAAAAAAAATCAAAATTTTTAAGAATCGCAGCTAAGCCACAAAACAAACGGCCTCTTAGAGTTTCGTTCTACAAGTAACAGATTATGAAAAAAAATACTATTTGAATTTTTTTATCACCTCAACAATTAGTTAATTAATTAATTAATTAATTTTAAATCACTTGTCATATTATAAGAAATTTTATGGTGTTTAGGAAGTAACTAGTAATTTCCTATTAGTCTCACTTTAAGATAGGTTTGGTTATTGTTCGGGACAGAAAAGATGAAGATAGTGAAGACAAGACAAAAAAGAAGATGAATACATGATTGTGCTTGGCAGTTGATGTATAGGATAAAGTGATTGTCTATGTATTTTTTTTGTTATAATAGATAAGAAATAATAAAATATAAAAAGTCAATTTTACCCTTAATATGTATTGTTGTTAAACTTATATATTTTAAAAAATAATTAGATATATATATTTTTTACTTTAGTTTATATTGAGAGTCAAAATTAATAATATTACAATAACCCTAGTTATAAAACTAAGACTGACATGACGAGCTGCCCTAGAGCCTGAACTAGTCCGAGTTTAAGAAAAAATAAAAAAATGATTGTCTCAACTTGACTCAATCAAAAACCCAGGTTAAACCGGGATAAAACAGGGGTCAAATACCCTTTGACTTTTTTGAAAAACATTTTTGGTCAAAACAAGGTTTATTTGATTAGTTATATTTTTTTGGTTAGTCAAGTGACCCTCCCGACTCGTGATTTGAACGTTGTCTCGGGTTAGTTCCCGAGTTGAGTTTTAAAACCATAATAATTAGCATTTTTATCTATATGTTGACTCAGATATATCTGTATTAACCTTCCTAGTCAACTCTCTAATTAGGTTTTAAAATTATGATAATAACAACTTCTATCCTTACATTTACTAAGGTCAAGCTAGGTTAACCCTCCTGACATGTGACCCGGACTTTATCTTGGGTCGACCCTCGAATTGGATTTTAAAACTATAATAATAATCACTTTTGTCCTTACGTTGACCCGGGTCAATGGTCAACTGAATCAGATTTTAAAATTATGATAATAACCATTTTTATTTTTATACTAATTCAGGTCAACCTGACTCATGATCTGAGCTAAGCCCCAGATCGACACCCGAATTAAATTTTAAAACTATGATAATAACTATTTTTATTCTTATATGTTTTCGTTCGCAATTTTGAAATTGAGAATTTTTTATAGGGATATTTAAGAAATAAAATATATTGTCTCTAGAGTCAAGTTCTCTTTATATCTCATGTTTTGAAAATATATAAATTCACTTTAAAATTGTTTTAGAGATAGATTTAATTTTACCTTTCCATCTCTATCTCTTCAACCAAATATATTTTTATCTCAATTATCTTCGTTTATTTTTTTCCAAGACAATAACTAAATATTGCCTAAAAAAATAGGAAGATACAAGTAGGATAAATAAATTTTAAATAAAGATATTCTTATTATTTTTGATGGGTTATGAATTTTATATTTTCTCTACTTTTTATGTTGTCTTTTTCTTTAAAGTGGATTTAATAAAATAATTAATAGAACTCCACGAGTTACTTTCTAAGCAGCATAATATTTTTTTTATCACAGGGCAAGTAATTTTTGATAATCTTGTTTAATGATAATATTTTTTTAAAAAAATAAAGGTCATCATCCGATTATAATCCCTTTCCAATTGAATTGTGAAACATAAAATATGAACTTGAAGTTGTATTCTTGTTGACATGGTTAAAAATGAAAGGGAAAAAAAAGTGAATAGGAAAAAAATAGAAGAGAGAACCCCTGTTTTGCCGCTACTTTTCTTTTAGATAAAATAAAGTCATTTTCCTTCTGGGCTTAACTAGATTCGTGGCAGCTGTTATATTGCAGACCAAATCAAACTTTTTTAGAGTAAAAAAATCGCAGATGACAATAGTATTTTTAAAGAAGTAGAGAAATTCGAGAGTTAGGTAATTGATTTAATTAGATTTAATAACCTTAGTTAATTTAATAATATAATAAAAAAAATAAGCTACCACATTAAATAAATCAAACAAAACAAAATTGGTCAGAGTCAACCTGAATTAACCCTTGAAATCTGTGATCTGACATATAAGATCAGGATAACTCCATAGAAAGATGTAATAAAAAATTCAATTGTAAAAAAGAATCTAAAAAAAATCTAAGTTAACCCGAACTAATTTTTCAAACTCGTGACTCGGGTCTCAAGGTCGGAATTAATCCATAGAAGGCAAACTTAAAAATACAATGAAGCCAAATTTCCTATTAACAAAATCTCAATCAACAAAATATCAATGAATGAAATTGAAAAAGAAAGCTTCAATAAAAAAGGATTTAAAATAATATCAATAACAATTAAAAGAATAAAGACTAAATTTAACATGAAAATAAAATGAAATAAAATGTTGAAGGATGCAATTAAAAAATAAATTCAATTAAGCAATTGATTAAAATAAAAAAATAGCAATTAAAAGAAAAAATGATCAAGCTTGACATATTAAAAAAATCAATGGAAGATGGAATTGAAAGAAGATTTCAATTTTTTGAATTATTTAAAATGAAAAAATAGTAATAGAAAAACAAGGACCAAATATGAAAGAAGAACAAATTCAAGGGCTGTTTTGAAAATTTACAAGGAGATACATATAAATCAAGTAGAGAGAAAAGAAGGGGGGAAATAGAAGAAAAGGCCTTTAGCGCCAAACCAAAGGTCCATTGACCACATGCACTACTTAAGGATGGAAGGGATACTTTGAAGTTTTAAAGGCCTCTATGAAAGTAGGAGTTTGGCCATCGAACAACGCCACACGCGTCGTCCAAAGAGCATGGACAAAGCCACACGCGTCAACGTGAACAACACTCGTCGTCCACCTTTTAATATTAAATAATACTTTATATATGCTAAAATATCAAATTGTCCCTGATTCAACTTGATAACAACACAAAAACCATAATGAAAAGAAAAAAAGCCTAGATGCAAGATAAGGATAATTTGAATTCAATAGCAATGTAGTCATTTTACTGTGCTATTAAAAGGAAAAAGTTGAAACAACACTTACATGCTAATTCCATGTTTTTTTGCTTTAAAAAGTATGTTAATCATTTCATTGTACAAAAAACAACAAAAATTCCTTATTACCCCAGTTGCCCAGACCAACTTTTTTGTTAAGAAATGGTAAAATAATTATATTACTATTTCAATTCATGGTGCCAATGAGTCTAGAGCTACATTAAAGTTTCTAATTTGATACTTTCACATTTATTTTATTTGAAATTTGACTTGGTATTTTGTTTTAGTTGCTTTATATATAGGGTTTTCATATTGTTGAGGGAAAATCACAGTGCTCGGTTGATGCTTAATTTGACAAAATAAAATAAAATTATGTTTATTTAAAATAATTAAGAGTTAAGGGACTAAAATTGAAACTGAAACAAGAAAGGGGTTAGGGTTCTTTGATCTTTTCTTCTCTCTTTGATGAAATCTACACCAAAATATTAACTTAGAGTGGTTAAAAAGAGCCAATGAATGATAAAAGAGAGATATTTGGATGGTTTAGAGAGTTTAGAGAGAGGCTGGATAGAAGATATATTGATGGCAGAAACTCTGACAACTATAACTCCACCTTCCTCCATTGGATTAGAACGATATTTGGATAGGTTGTTCTTGTACATTCTCACTGGAGAGATCTTCTATATCAGTCTCTCTATGCGAGATATTGCAGGAGGAACATTTCTGGGAAAATACACTTCTGGACAATTTTCATCGCTGACCATTTTCTCCCTTGTCCACCGTTGGATCGGGCTATGATTTGGATATGTTTTTCATCCAGATACGTTCTAGATTATTAACGGTGGACATTGGAAACAAACACTCTGAACAGAAGTTATGCTTCCTGCACAGTAGGTCTATAAGTTTCAAGTAAGTTCTGTTAAACCTAAGTTTCTGAAAATTGCAATGTTGGATGAAGTTGATATTGGATATGGTATACAATAATGAATTACAACTTGATCATATGGATTGTCTATAATGTTATTCGTTTGTGATTTATGGTTGTTTAAAACTACTGTCAAATTGGTTCATTTGAACCGAAACAACCCCAAAATTAAAAGGAAATGGAGCATTAGATAGACTTGATTCTTGGGAGATTTTAAGGCTGCTGTGATAGCCTTGAAAGTCTATGTTTAGAGGTGGCTAGAGTAACAACCTTAAGTGTAGAGTTGTTAGGGATCAAAAGTGTCTCCAAGAAATTAAAGCAAGGCTGTTGTGACAGCTCAACTAAAGGGTGTTAAGGGGTTGATTTGGACAACCCAAGAACATAAAATAATGGGAAATCAGAGTCCCATATAAAGTGATTAAGATGATGTAAGTTTGGGTTAAGAAATTAGCTTGGAAAAGTTTGCACGGTTCGGGTTAACGAGTGACTATGTGAACGTGAAATAATGATATAATTTAGATATGAAAATCTTGCATGAAATCATATAATGATGCTTGCTAGGTGATAAGAAAACATTGAAAAAGGGAATGAATTTAAATGATGGTCTTGTGTGGAGCAGGAGAGGCATTGACTGTGGGACCCCAAGCTAGTAGAATGGGACCACTAAGAGGAACAAGTAGGTGTTTACCATCTCATCTCTTTATATTTTGAAGAGTTTAATACATTCTGAAATTTTATTTGTTTATGTTATATGTTGATTTATGATAGTAAAGGATGAAAAATTTGAGAGTAACGAGCTTGGAGGGTGAATACCATAGATTCTTAATTTGTTAGTTAGCTGGTTGTATTGGTTTCCCTCACGAATCTAGTGAGGTTTCAGTTTTAGGGTCGGTGGCTAGCCTGTAGCTATCTGTTGTTTTATGTTTCTGTTATCATTGTAAATCTGGGGTATGCCCCTTATAATGTTTGTATCTTCTACTTTTAATACATACGTCAACTTACCAAAAAAAAAGAATTTGAGAGTGGAAACAAGATTAAACATGACGACTTATGTCATGAGTGTTGCCGGGAAAAAAAAATTGTATATGGTTACTATGCTTGTTATTCTAATTTCTAAGGATAACTCGGATGGATATAAAAGCCGGCCACACAAGTGGGGGCAAGGAAAGTTAGCCGACCATATGAAGAGCAAAGAAGAAAAGGGGAAATTTATGGTTTTCCTTATTGAATTTATTATAACAGGTTGTTTTTTATCTGAATGTGTGTGTGAATTGAATGAAATTAGCATGAAAGGAATAAGAAAACTTTTGGTTCCTTAAGGCCATGCTTTTAGCCAATTATGCATCAAAGAAGAAGGATGTTTAATTTGACATATTTAGCTTGATGATGTGTGTTTAATTGCATCGAAATGAGAAAAAACAATGCTTGTTGAAATAGCATGGATTGTGTTTAGAAGAATATTGTTTGGAAAGTTAGTAAAATCGATAAAAATATTATATTTTGACGTTAAGAGGGAAGATTGAAATAGATAGAATAAATTGGATCTTAAAAAGGTATTTTTGACACTCTTATATGGTATGTGATATGACTATGAGTTGAGATAAAAGAGGGAAAGTTGAATTGTGGATGTTATGTATAAATGGAAAGGTTGACGAATTTGGACAGATTCATATCTTAACTTTTAGAGAGAATTTGAGTAGGAGGATGAGGTAATTAGGATCAGGTTCCTTCATATGAATTGTAGTTTTGGATGTTGACAAACTAAGGAAATTGATCTCACTCAATTTATGGGTCACCAATCGAGACTGGGTCATGACAGGCCCTATAGGAGGTTTGAATTGTTGACAAATAATTTCAGGTGTCTTAGGGGCAGAACTGGGTTCTCCTCCCTTCAGGGGACTTGTAGACCCATGTCTTAGCTTTCCAATGAGACCAACCTCACTTGAAACAGAGTCCCAGAACTCTGAATATAGTCAAAAAAATGAGGAGAGATCAGAAGGCGACCTCTATTGGCAGATTCGGAAAATCGCTAAAGCAACTAGTTAGACGTGTTAAGGGTGAAAATTGGTCTTTTCCTTTCGGGTAACATATGATATTACATCTTAACTTCCAAAAGAAACGAGCTATATTTGAAATGAAAATTTGCAATGATAATTATGGTCGGACAAAGAATAACAATATTAATGGGTGAAATGAGAAAAACATGAAAAATAAAGAAAATAATAATTGAAAGAAAGACCTATATTGACTGTTAATATGATTATTATGAAATGTATCCTTGAATGAGGATAATTTATAAGATATGCCTATGAATTCGAGAGGGGCAACTGTTGCGATGTCGCGATTGCACAAGTTAATTACCCTAGCTTAAAACATAACACACAAGATAATATAGAGCAAGTAAGGGATCGATCCCATGAGGAAGGTTCAAGTTAGATTTTTATGCTAGATGATATGTAATTTGGGGGGGGGGTTGGACGTTATCTAGGCTAAAGCAAAAGAAAACAGAAAACTATCAAGTGAAATTAAATAAAATCAGAAAATAACCAAGAGAACAAACCTTGGTCACAAGTAAACATTCACCTACAGAAATCAGAACTGATCATGAAAACGAAACATCAATTTATATTCTGAATATTTATCTCTTCTTAACATTGGTTAGTTAACAGATCCGCCGTATAACTAACCCTAGCCATCACTAGTAATTTAATTCAATGGCAGCCTTAAGAACTAAATAAGTTGATTAATCAAGAAAAAATAACTATTTGTAGTCTATGTTTCATTTGATTGAATGTTCTCCCTAAGATTAATAACGTAAATCCGCCATAATTATTAAACTCAGTTGCTTCACAAGTTTGTGTACCACAACTTCAGTTTTGACATCAAACTTAGCAATACATTGTCTACAATAATAACTTAGAGTCCACTCTAGCAATTAAATAAACAATCATATAAAAAATAAGCATAGGAGAACAAACATATTCATCATATAAACTGGAAAGAAAATGTAAAATAAATCTCACAGTTCTTGAAATCCGAAGGTTTCCGCGTCCTTACAACCAAGAAAGAAAGTTTAGCCTTGCCGCTCTAGAAATTAAAATAAACAATCATATAAAAAATAAGTATAGGAGAACAAACATATTCATCATATAAACTGGAAAGAAAAGGTAATTAAATCTCACAGTTCTTGAAATCCGAAGGTTTTCATGTCCTTGCAACCAAGAAAGAGAGTTTAGCTTTGCATGTTTATTGAACAACTAATTAAAAAGAAGGAGGAATGCATGATTTCGGGTTTCTTAGAGGAAGGGAGCATTTTTCTCTTTTGGCTGGCTACCCTCCCTTCTCTTCTCTCATTTTTTTTATACCCTAGGAAACCCTGGTCTCTATTTTACAAAATAGTCCTCCTTTAAGTAGACAGTTTACATTTAAGTACTTCAATAACTATTTTTCTATAAAACAAAAAATATCAAGGCTTTTTATATATAAAACATAGGCAAAACACTAGTTAAATGTGGGTGAAACTATCGAATAATATGGTTGCATCAAATACCCCAACGCTTAGCTCTTGCTCGTCCTTGAGAAAAGATAGGTAAAATCAAATTGAAATTAAATTAAATCAAATCACTATAACTAATCTCCTATCAATATCCAAGAATATATGCATTATAAACAAGAATACAATAAAGAAGGATAAAGAGTATAAATTTTCATGAATTTATTTACATGCAAACTTCAAAACTCAATTAATCATCGGGATTTAAATGAAATCTATGTCATGATAAAGTGATAGGTCCTCTCATTGATACACTCCAACACTCACGTGTTTATGGCTTATATATTTAAATCTCTCAAATCCAATCAATGAATATGTTCTACCATAAGCATGCTCTTCAATCTCATCTCTATTACTAACATATTACAATCAATGCATGAATCAAAAGGTCTTATTTTCTGGTTGTAATGGGGTTAAGGTTAAGGTGAGGTAAAAGAGAGTAAAAGAAAAGGTTCAAACCAAAGAAAGTAGAGCATTCTAAAAAATGATATTTCATCAAAGCATATAAATTTCTCATATTTAATCACCAATGCTTAACTTCTTTTGAGTACAAGCTCTTTCAACATAAAATCTTAACATAAAGGAACACTTTTTTCTTTTCTTTTCTTTTTTTTCTTTTTTTTTTGGTTTTTCACCTTTGACAACTTTGCCCATCTTTTCATCAACCATCACTTTTTCTTTTTTTTCACATAATTTCCAACCATAATTCCATGAGATATCACAAGTATATGCTATACTAATCCTTGGCCAGAGAAAGGAAAACATATAAAAAGGTAAGGCTTATACATGGATAAAGCAAAGAAAAGATAAACAAGCTCAAAAGTGGGTCAGTAAGGATAATATGCTTTAGGTTGGCTTTTTGGCTCAAGTGGTTAAAATTTCTAATGCCTTTATCATCTTCATGTATATATGTAATGCGAATGCAATCTCAACAAGATATGAAGCAAGTTCTAGAGATATATATCATTGAAAGAATGCACAATCAAAGAATATAATGTTGAAGGCTCAAATGCTTGTATTGGTATAACACTATAAAGTTAACATGACATATTCTCAAAGTCAATCCCTAAACCAATTAAACCTTAAAACTTGCATGCACACTCATTCATTCAATTTATATCTTCATCTATCTCAATTAATTCTCATAAAGAATACTCACAGTCTTATAAACCAATAGACATTTGAAAGATCAAACATAGAAATTTGTTTTTTTTTGTTTTCGGAACAACAAAGAAAACCAAAATAAGAAAACCAACATTCTCCCAATACCCCACACTTAAAACACAACATTGTCCTCAATGTTGAAATAAAAGAAAAGGAATATAGGAGAATGACAAAAATAAAGTAAAATGCAAAAAGTAAAAGATAAGGGAAAAAGAAAAGCAAATTTGTTTTTTTTTCTTTTTTTGTGCTGGGTTGCCTCCCAGTAAGCTCTTTTGTTTTATGTCATTGGCTCAACATATTGGATGTTCATTCTTCATAGATTGGTTCAGCTAACTCCACAGAAGCGGTGAGTTCTGTCATCCAACCTTCATAGAAAGGTTTCAAGCGATGCCCATTGACCTTGAGTACTTTGTTGGTTTCTAAACTTGTAATTTCAACTGCACCACAAGAAAAAATATTAGAAACAACAAAGGGTCCAATCCAATGAGAATGCAACTTTCCAGGAAAAAGTTTCAAACACAAATGATAAAGAAGGATTTTGTCTCCAACATGAAACTCTTTTCTTATAATCTTTCGGTCATGAAGACTATTAGTTTTTTCTTTGTAAATCCTTGCATTCTCATAAGCACCATTATGTATCTCTTCTAACGTGGTTCCAGTCTTTTTGGGTACCAAAAGGATAGGTGATTAGTACTTAAAAGTGCATTTTTATCAAGGTTTTATATCATCATGTTGCACTTGAAGTATCAATAACTAACTAGAGCATGTTTTATAATAACAAGTCTGATATTATAAGATACATTTAATTTATGGTAAATGTTCATCTTAAATGTAGGCCTATCACATAAATCAAAGGATTGGTTGATGAGTTTAACTACTGAAATTGAGAAGACAAAGAGAGAGGCAAGCTTAGAAAAGAGATGCTGGTTCAGTCCAAACTGGAACACTATTGGTTATTGGATCATACCTATAGCTCTAGAACTTGGATTTAGGTCTGGTCTATATGGATGGAAAGCTAAGACATAGGCCTAAAACTTTCATGAAGAGTCCAAGATTCAAAAAGGTCGTTTTCAAGTTCAAATTATAGCAATAACGGAGAAGTCGGAATCTGTCCTGCAGCCCTAACACTATTCAGTGTTCAACCCATATCTCGAGTTCTAGAAGTCCAAATGCACTAATTCTTTTTTTGTTGGAAAGCTGAGACAATAGTCCTCCTTTAAGTAGACAGCTTACATTTAAGTACTTCAATAACTATTTTTCTAAAAAAGAGAAATAGCCTTGCATGAAATCTTCAAGCTTTGATTTAGAGGATCTAAATTGCTCAAATAGAAACTTGGATGTCGGTTTAGATGCTTCAGAACGTAATTTGAACTCATTTCTTAACAAAACCTCTTTGCTGGTAGAATTCAGTTGTCATCTTTGAAAAATCATATCTCCCTCATATGACATCGTTTTTGGCTTACATGTAGAGTGTTGATAAGTCTTTGAGTCAGGAATCCAACAAAATTGAGTTTGCTTCAAATGTACTTCTGTAGCTCAGGATATTCAAGTCGGAATGGTCGAAGGACAACATTGGCAGATTGCGAGATTTGACTTTGAAGGCTGCGATTTCCATGCTCTTCCTTATTTTATTTTCTTGCCTTAGATGTCCAGAAAGGTATGGATGTTAGCTTCTTAATTCCACTAGAATCACTTCATTTTGACCTTTAGAGCTCACGCTAACTTAGAAAGTATGAGAAGTATGATATGACGCATGGACTAGCATACATTTAATGTATGTTAGAATCCCGGGTAAGGGGACTTCCGTGCAATGACTAGCATACATTTATGTTAGGATCCCGGGTAAGGGGATCACAATGCAATGACTAGCATCCATTTAGTGTATGTTAGGATCCCGGGTACGGGGATCGTCATGATTGGACTAGCATGTATTTAGTGTATGTTAGGATTTCGGGTAAAGGGTTCTCCATACATGGATCCCAATGGGGTGATGATGATACCAGTGAAAATGGTATTGGTAATGTGTTGGGTGGAAAGTAGTTGCGGTCGATTTTAATGGAATTTTGAATGGATGTTGAAAATGGGAGACAAAATAGTATATGAATACTTGTTTGTCTTTTTTAAAAAAATGATGATTGAATTTTTGTGTTTATATACTTACAATGACATTCATGTTCCATAATAATTGTTTTGTTCTAGGACCATCGCATACACAACAGTAGTAGATCCTAGTTTTCATTCACTTTTTGTATTCTAGTTCTAAGGAATATATCCATGTATTTTGTAATACTAAAACGACTATACAATGAATGTTTAAACTTAGATGGATGGACTTAATTATGAAACTCATAGTCATGTTCCGTGTATGCATGTTTATTTTGTTTATCCTTCTATAATGATAATTGATGTCCCTTGTATATTATAAAGATTGTGGTTGTTTTAATGATGACATTCATTGGATTGAGACCCAAGATGATTGGGTCATAGTTGATTTGTGAGATGTGAAATTTTAGAAGTGTAAACAGGTGGAATGTCGATAACTTGAGACCTCCTGATACAGGGAAGACTCTACCAAAATTTTGGTGGAAATTTTGGTAGACTTTCATATGAATACCTTATATAATTTCAAAGGTGAGATAGGTTTAGACAGTGACCATTACACAATAAGAGTTCAAGGTTTATACAACAACCGTTGGATAATAACAATTCAAGGTTTAGACAGTAATAATAAGACAGTAATAGTTTAAGGTTTAGACAACAAACGCTGGACAGTAACAGTTCAAGGTTTAGACAGCAAACGTTGGACAGTAACAGTTCAAGGTATAGTTCAAGGGTTAGACAGCAAATGTTGGACAGTAACAGTTCAAGGTTTAGACAGCAACCGTTGGACATTAACAATTAGACAATAACAGTTCAAGGTTTAGACAGTAACTGTAAGATA
>Ga0325405_1001425_pt1 | contig 24246 bp, 16 predicted proteins | sample PopdelMetagenome_21_FD_205663 | JGI IMG/M metagenome (GOLD analysis project Ga0325405, IMG submission 205663) | Populus deltoides microbial communities from Bellville, Georgia, United States - Xylem-Control-R2 | ecosystem: Host-associated > Plants > Phyllosphere > Stem > Wood/Secondary xylem...
ATTTAAAATATTAGTACGGAATTGTTGGAATATTTTGTAAAGAATAATAGAAAAGAAGGTTGTCCCACGCTCAAAAAAGAAAAAGAAAGAAAGGAAAAGCACTCCTTGCAATTATTCATAAAGATGGGCTTCATCCATAATAGTCTAATAAGGTGGTGCTGGTGCTATGACTGGTGGATCCTCTTCCCGAGAGGCCAGCTGATAGGTCTGATGCTTATAGTATGACGGAATGTTACTTGTCACCGGGAGCTAAAATGATCTATCGGATTATTTATTTTATTTATAGGTGTGACTGTTGGAATTAATTAAATCGAATGGACACCATTTAATTTAATTAAGAACATAATTCTAATTCCATCCTGTTGTTTCAAGTCAATAAATAGTGTACAGAACACTGAATTCTTTCCTCTTGTCTTTCCAGTGTTTTGTGTAGACATTTTAGGGGGTATTTTTTTTTTTATATTTTGGAATAAATAAAGATCAAAATGGCATTCATGCATTTACTCCAAAACGCACGCATCACGCCATCATCAGTTCGATAAATAAAACAATATTATTCCAAGAACGTGTTGTTTCTGGTCGTCAAGATTGGCTGGCGAGCCTGCCTTGTGACGCACACAGGCGCGTTCAGGCGCCTGAAGAACAGTCGTAATACAAGAGGGATGATTGGCCATCAAGTTTCGAGGTTAGTTCATGAGCAGTGAACCCACTATAACGATCTTCATAGGCGGCAACACAGGCATCAATGACCTTCCTCGACATATGGTCTTCCTCGTAGAATGGCTGCCCCACAAATTCATCTAGTGGCATCCACTGATCGATCGAAAACCCAGAAGGGAAAAAAAAGAGATGTCAGCTCAACATATTTTCTCTAGTAAAATCAATCATATTACAATCACTATTAATGAAAAAATCAGATTATAATTAGTTTTATGAGACTGATTATTAACCACTGACCATTGCAGCTTGGATTTCTTTCTCATCGATTGCGATTTCATAAGATAATGGTCTCAGCATGCATACAAATAGTATATCTGATTTGTCGAACGCCAACATGTGAGCGTGCCTGCAATTATTCTTGTGGGTTAGTTAATTAGCATCAGCAATCATAAAAAAATTTATTTTTGTGTTCTAAAGGTGTTAATATTTTTTGTGTTTTGTAGCATTAGAGTCATAAATAACCTTAAAAGAAAAAAGAAAAAAGAAAAAGACGGAAAGGGATGATTCGAGGTATCTTCCTCGGTCGTTTTCACCTCGTATTAATTGAACAGAAACAAGCAACACTGTGAAGAGTGCGTGTGCGTGTGTGTAAAATACATAAAAATCGAAGTACCTGAAAGCAACCATCTTAAGGAAACTTGTGTCGACCTGCAGACAGAGAGCAACTAGATGACAACAACAACCAGCAAGCTCTACTGATGATGTAAAACGATAAGAAAGAAAGACAACCAAGTATCTTGGCTTACTCCGGTCTCTTCTTTCACTTCTCTCATTGCTCCACAGAATATGTCTTCTGACTGAGACATTGATATTTATATATATTTATTAAGAAATTGAAACCAGACGTTGTTATTGGTTTTCAGGTAGAAGTGACTAAAAACAATTCACCTTGTTAACATATCCAGTAGGCATCTTCCACACGTTGGAGCAGCTGCAGGGGCATTTTTCCTTCACTGCTAGGACCTAATGACGTTAATGAGAAGCTGTAATCGAGTTGGAGGTGGAAATAATTAGAAATACTGGGGAATCAGATTCTTGCGAGCATACCTCCTTTTTGTCGTTAATCACAAATCCTCCAACACCGATTTGATGCGAAGGGCTGGTGGGGAGCATGCAGGGATAATCAGGAATCCAGTAAGTCAGCATAACATATCCTGGTTCGGCATGGTGGTACTGAAAACCCTCCTGGCAGGCAACCCATAGAGTATCAATTCCTCTACGATGTATGGGATCTTTGGGGTTTTTGTATACAATATTACAATAAAGAAATGAACTGATAACATATGGATTAAAAATTCACAGTTAATTGTTTACCTTAATCGCTATGGGAACAAGATCAACTTGTTCCGACAGTATTTTGAGCCATATTCCTTTTCTCCCCTGCATTACGATTAAATTCTGATCATTTGAGTGCCTTTTTGATCAAGCAGCTTCATAGTATTATAATTACTTGACATAGCGCGTGTGTTTTCGAGTACATATACGTGTGTGCATGCATAGATTTATGTCGTCAAACCTTCAACTTCCATTTGGACAAAGCAGCTCGGAGGGCAGAGGCAAAAGCATTAGCACTGGGAGGTAATTTGTTTGGATCGATAATGACTCCATCGTATTCATCGTCAAATGCCTCAAGAAATCCCACTGCAAATCCTGGTGAAGGTGATGATATATCCGGCGACACAACATGAATTCCTCCTCTATTCATGTTCCTGCTCGCATAACCATAATCTCCAACGTATGGCAGGGCAGAGGAGTTGAGCCCTGCAGTAGTTGGAGTTTTCGAATCAAGCGTACCAACCTTTAGGAAACCTATACAGTACCATAAAATTAATCAATGAGCCATCGGTCACAGGAAATTATCCTATTCTTAATTTCTGGTATAATTTATATATGTACACAGAATAATCATTTTGATCCCACTCGACTTCAAAATCACTCACCTCTTGATGTCAACGAGATTTCAGGCATCCTTGCATATTGCTTGCTATGAAATCCTGAACATTGCCAGCCATTGATTGTTGCTGTCATGCTCAGCATCCTTGTTGCAGCAAGTTATGGTGTTCCTGATCGATTTCTATTTGCGCATATATATATATACATATATAGCCCGTTGTCAGGTGCCAAATGGGTCGTCTCTGATCAGCAGAATATTTAGGGGAATAGCATTCTGTTCGACAAGTTGAAAGATGGATGGAGATAGCGCCATCTCCATGATCAGGTTGTGTGCTCGAGTCCCCTTCCTCAATCCCTCATCATAACAAATTAAGAGTTCAGGGTAGCCATTTCATCACTTTTTAAGTGAAATTTCTTCAACCAAAAAGTGTAATTTCTTCAACTCAAGTCCAACCAAAAACGATATTAACCAAAGAACACGAGAAGAAAGCAGCAACTGCCACTTCCACCTGAAGTGAAAAGGGTGAGGATATACTCCTTATTTGTTTTTCAAGTTATATGATTATTAATTTTAAAATTGATAGAATTAAACAAGATATCCACAAACTGATATGGACACTTATATTAATAATAATAAAAAAAAAATATGGTGATGTTATATCTTCAACCTCAATCAATCGTATAATATTAATGAAACCTGCTGCATCTCATTAATTTATCGCTTGTGTCTTGTTCATAGGCATAACGTTTCTCGAATAATCAATTTCTATATCACACAATTTGGGGATTAAAATGATTATAAATAATTAATATGCTCCCATCTAGTTGGAGCACAGAACATATTCGATGACTCATTTTCTTATAAGAAAATCCAAATTGCAGGTCAATATCAAGGTAGAAGCACTTGATGAACAGGGAATGGAATCAATTCATGCTACCATGCATTAATATAGGGTAGAAGTAGGCTGTAGTAGGTCGTCGATTGGACTATATATATATATATATATATATATATATACACACACACTAGAGAAAATGCATGCCGAAGTGGACTAGACTGATATAATGGTGGGCATGAGTCATGACAACCATGGGTTAATTTTAACAAAGGGAAACGGCAGAGGGTTTAATATTTTTTTCGAAATTTACAGTATTATAATTGTTGATTTTGAGTTTTCTATCAAATAAAATAAAATAAAAAAATTATGATAGACTGACCCCTAATAAAGCAATAGGAAAATCTGGTTTGAGAGAAAACGTGGAGAAGTCGTGGCTTTCAATGTCAGACCGTTTCTTTGTATTTTTCCTATATTGAATATTGCACACTTGTTTTTTTTTATATAAATATAACCCTAACTTTAAAGGATTTTACACAATGAATCCTAATATATTGACGGTGATTACTATATGGGTTTTTGAAATACATATATAGACTAAAAACATTAATTTTAATTGTTTTTCAAGAGTCCAATGATTTTGATGGATAATCTAGAGTTTTTAGAATTTGAAAAATCAATTTTTTAGGTTTGATCAACTCTACAAGGCTGAGTTGTTGTAAATTACAAATCATTTAATTATTCAGTCTCTAATAGTAATTTACACAAACTACCGGATCAAAAATCTTCGAAGATCTTTTTAGAAAAGATGAATTACTATACCTTGAGTACTAGCAATTTTTTTTTTGTATTTTAAGGTGTTTTTTGCACTATATATTTTGTAACATCTTTACAAAACAAATATGAGTTATAACCTTATCTATAGTAAGAGACTTTTTCAATAAGACTTGGGTGCGGGTACTTAAGTTGTAAAATATCACTATATATATATATATATATATATATATATATATATATATATATATATTATATAAAGATAATTTTAAAATTTATTCAATCAAGTCCCAACTTAATTTTTCTAGGTCTAAAATTGTAATCTTTTGTATAAATTACATTCGAATCTTTAATTTGTAAAACTTCTTTACAATAAAGTCCAACTTGATTAATCATTCAAGTTTAATCTCTTATCACTGATTCTTTATGTGTGTGACCCATTTGATCCAAATAAAAATCATAAACCTAAATAAAATAAGATTGAATAAATTAAACAATTTAATTTATAACCAATTCAACAACTATTTGATTTATATTTGAAGATCACTTGCATCGTCTAGCAACATATCATAATTCACCAATTCACCAATTGCTTGATTTATAAGTGATTTGACTAAACATTTTAATGATTAGTTTCTCAGTGCAATTATTATCCATTCATCAAGAATGTTTGGATTTGGACATTTAAGCATGGAGTGTGATGCAAACACCTCTCAAGATATGCTAAAATCTTGTTTGAATGGTTTGCAACTTGCTTCAAAGAAGCAAAGTTATACGCAATGATTACTCCCACCTCACGTCTATAAAGAGACACGAACGAGTAGTGTAAAATCACAACGAAGTTTATCAATCATTCAAAGAGTTTGCAAGTACAATTAAGAACTTAGTATGAGAATCATTCAACCACATAAAAGATAACAAGAATATTGATTTTTTACTAAAAAGTTTTTTTTCTTCCTAAAAGGTCTCTATACAAAAAGTATTTATACTAGAAAGAATTCTAAATCTAATATTATATCCCTAATGAATATAGACAAAACTAATAAATAATATAATAATAATACAATGAAATAAAATTTAAATAAAGACCCTAATATCTCTAAAATGCCTAATAATAGCTAAAAAATAAATAAAATAATAGCCCAACTACTTTAAATAAGACTAAAGTTATTTTTATAATTTGTTGACATAATCGAAACCCAACTTCAAACTTATGGTTTTCTCTCATTTAATGAATTATAAGGTATGCCATATATCAATGTAAAACTATGGATTTCTAAATCACAATGAAATTATGTTCTCATTAAAATTCCTCCAATAACTCCAGTTATAACCAAAATAGTAGCAAAAGGTCAAAATTAACAAATTTAAATTTTTTTATTCTAATTTTTTTGTAATGCCTAAATGTCTACTTATAAGCCCTTTTGAAAATGAATTAAATTAACAAGGACTTTTACTTTATTATTTAATATCTTCTTGAAGTCCACCTTAACCTATGTGTCTTAAAGAAGTCCATTAAAAATCTCTTTAACCTTTTAATCCTAAGTCTTGTAACTAGACCAACTTAAACCTCTAATGGATCTCTTAATGTTGTTTGGATTGTATCATTCCCTCTCAACTCGAAAGGATTCATTCTCAAATCATCTCCTACATCAAATAAAAAGAGATAAGAAACATTGAATACAACATTAACATCATACTCACTTGGTAGATTCAATTTGTATGTATTTTTATTAATCCTTTCTATGATATGAAAAGATCATTTTCTCAAGGCATCAATTTTGATCTTCTTTGTTCAGGAAACCTTTCATTCCTTATAAGCATCCAAAACTAATCTCTTGGATCAAACCTTACTAATTTGCGTCATCTATTAACCTATGCATATTTCTTATTCCTTTTCTCTATCTGTTGTTATATCTTTGCATGTAAGTCTTTCACCATCTACGCTTTTTGATTACCATTATGACTAACCCTTTCATCAACAAGTAAATGAATTAAATCTAATGGTGTTAAGGGATTATAACCATAAATAAAATCAAATAATAAATAATCAATAGTAGAATGCACACTATGATTATATGTAAATTCAATAAATGACAAACAATTTTTCTAATTTTAAAGATTATTTTGAATGAAACCTCTTAATAATTAAGTTAAAGTCCTATTTAGTACTTTAGTTTAATAATCTATTTGTGGATGACAATTATTAGAAAATAAAAGTTTAGCTCCTAAATTACCCCACAAAACCTTTCAAAAGTAGCAAAAAAAACTTAACATCTAAAGCAGATATGATGCTTCTTGGAACACCATGTAACTAAACTACCTTCCTAAAGAATAAATCTGCTATATTCATTGCATCATCAGTTTTATAACAAGATATGAAATGTGTCATCTTAGAAAATCTATTTATAACAACAAATATAGAGTCTCTTCCTTACCTTGCCATGGGTAAACCCAAAATAAAGTCTATAGAAATATCAACCCAAGGTTCTTTAGGAACATGTAAAGGTGTATTTAATCCATGAGACATCACTTTAGACTTAGTTTGTTTACATGTTGTGCACCTATCACAAATTCTTTGCACATTTCTTTTCATGTTAGGCCAATAAAAAATACTTATGTAAAACTTCTAAAATCTTAATAACCCCAGAGTATCTCATAAATCCACCATCATGAGCTTCCCTTACAAGAAATTCATGCATTGAATAATTAGGCAAACATAATCTTTATCTTTAAATAAAAATCCATCATGCCTAAAAAACCCATTAGTTGCTGCAAATTCATATTGGAAATAAATTGCACCAAAATCAGTATCATCATGATATAATTCTTTTATACATTCAAATTCTAAAAGTCTAGTATTCAAAGAATTAAGAAGAAAATATTTTCACGATAATGCATATGCAACTATATTTTCCTTACCTTGCTTGTATTTGATAACATATAAGAATGTTTCAATAAATTCCACTTACTTGGCGTAACTACAATTCAACTTACCTTGACTTTCAAATGTCTCAAATATTGGTGATCGATATGAATCACAAACTTCTTAGGCTTAAGACAATGTTGTCAAGTCTCCAAAATCCTCATTAATGCATATAACTTTTTATCATATGTTGGGTTGTTTAGAGTTGCACCATTAAGCTTTTCACTAAAATAGGCCATAAACCTTTTATCTTGCATTAAAACAACTCCAATACCTATACCTAAAGCATCACATTTAATCTCAAAAGGTTTTGTAAAGTTCAGCAAAATAAGTAATGGGGTTGGAATAAGCTCTTTTTTATAACAAATTAAAACTTTTCTCTTGTACAAATTTTCATTTAAAACTTATTGTTTTTTTTATATATATAATTTTAGTTAATGGATCAACTATTATACTAAAATCTTTCACAAATCTTTTATAGAAACTAGTCAATCCTTGAAAACTTCTTACCTCACTTACCATTTTAGGTGTAGACCACTCTTTCATAACCTTAACCTTAGCCTCATCCATCTCAATACTAGTTATGCTAACAACATATCCAAGATAAAAAAAATTTTCCATGCAAAAATCATACTTCTATAGATTATGATACAAAATTTCCTTTCTAAGTACATTAAATACTTGTCTTAAATGATCTATATACTCATCTAATCCCTTACTATAAATCAATATATCATCAAAATATACAACTGCAAACCTACCAATGAATGCACACAATATATAGTTTATCAATCTTATTAAAATTTTGGGCACATTAGTAAGTTTAAAAGGCATGATTACTCATACAAACTATATTTAGTTTTATAAGTAGTTTTCCATTCATCATATTTTTTCATTGTAATCTGATGATACCTACTTTTAAGATCAATTTTGAAAAACAAACAAGATCCATGTAATTCATCAAACATATCATCTAATCTAGGAATATGATTTTTTTAGATAAATGTAATTGTATTAAAAGGAAAAAAACTATACAAAAGTACGAGGGATATACCTTAAGAAGCCTGTTACCTAGGTCAAACTTACCGAAAGAAACAAGAAAAAGAAGCAAAAGCTAAAAGAAGCTTAAAAGTTTAAAAGTAGACTCCTTAGACAAAACAATTGGTTAACTAGTTGACTAGTTTCTAAAAAACCCAAAACTGATCCATTAGTGGTTCATATAGAAACCCATGAATTCAAATAAATTGGTCGATCGATTCTTGAAAATCACAGAACTAGTTAACCAATTCTATTAAACAATATAAGTGGTAAGTAGAAACCCAAAAAGCAATAAAAACAATGATACCACATGACTCTAGGAGGCATAAGATGGACTTAAGAGCAACTGAAATTTGATACCTTGGTTTAAGCTCAACCAAACAAGACCTAATAAGCTCAAAAATCTCTTTCCAAACATCCTTATAAGATCGGTAAAATCAATGAAAAAATCAGTTATTTTTCTCATACCAGATGAATTAAACCATGGCTAAGAGAACCAATCGAGCAAGTTGATGGATAAACTCCCCTTTCTTTTTCAAGTGCATATATGCCTATTGAAGTAGAGGTCGCCATATCATAGAAGGCCAACCCGAAATGGTCTTGCTTGTGATAACACCCCAAACTACAACAGAAAAAGGACATTGAAAGAACAAATGGTTATGTGTCTCAACCTACGACCCACAAGGAATACATATCGAAAAAAGCCAAAGGATAAATGAATGCCTTGGGATAAATCCTAGATACCAAAGAAGATGATGTATAGAGTTTGTGGGTTTAGAATTTCTAAGAACATCCCATGCCGAGTTAATAGAGAACCTCTCTAAAGAATGACTCTTAAAGTGGAAATTAACTAAGTTCTAAATAGGCTGAAGCTCCGGACTACCCGATGAAAAAGCCCAAGTACCTTTCTCAATAATGTTTGACACCTTGACATCCTAAGGGATCCTAGTAGAAGTTAGTGCCCTGAAAGGCAATAAGTTGCAAAACTATTGGCCATCTGACAACCAATAATTTAACCACAAAGAAGTAATAGTCTCATCACCAATATAGGAAACAAACTTCCCTCTACATTAATCTCTACTAAGAAAAATCTTCCTCCATGACTAAAAAGACACTGAAGAAGGCCTAGCATGCCATAAAGATCTACCTTTAAGCAAAATATTATGGACCCATCTAGACTAAATTGATGATCTATCTGAAAGAATTTTTCAAATATGGTTAAGAATGGCTACTTTATCCCAAATCTAAACCCTCTTAATTCCTAGGCCACCCTCTTTCAGGGGATAACAAACATAGGCCTAAGTGACCTTATCTCCTGAGTGGGAAAGAGAGCGATTTTTCCAAAGAAAGATGACCAAGATACCCTCAATCCTTTAAATAATAGAGCAAGAATGAATATGGAGGACCATTATACCTGGATGAAGGAGATAACTAATTTGATAAGTTAAGGATGCCAAACATAAATAAGAGAAACTAAGGTCCACAACTTGATCCTAAAGAGAATTTGCTCTACCAAAGGCATACAATTAATGTGTGTCAGTCTAGTAGATATCAATGGGACACCTAGGTACTTGATCAACAGAGAGCCTAGCCTAAAACCTAAAAGATTATGCAAAGAGATCATAAGCTCATTATTAACTCCTGATAAGAAGACATGACTTTTCTCTAGATTTGTAATAAGTTCATACAACCCTATAATGTCATCTAAAACCCTTCTTATAATCCTGATCGAGTCTGTAGCTGCCCAAAAAAATAATAAGATCATCTACAAAGCACAAATAAGTAATGACAGTCTGTTGGCATCGCTAATGATATCATAACCTCGGGTTATGTGAAGTTTTTCTAAGAATGCCTTATAAGCCATTCATAGCCATAATAAATAGGTAAGGAGTCAAAGGATCACCTTACTGAAGACCCATGAAAAATGGTAAGAAACTTTATCTCTCTCTATTCATGGCTATGGAGAAATGAGTTGCAAACATGCACACCTTTATCCATCTAACTATGGCACCAGGAACTCCTATAGCCCTAAATTCATAAGGATAAATTCCTAACTAATCATATCAAAACCTTTTTTTATGTCTATTTTCAAAGCATATCTAGGCATAGGACTAGCTGGGTGATAGTTATGAATGAGCTACTGAGTCAACAAGATAGCATCTAATATTTACCTACCTAGAATAAAAACAGTCTAAGCAGGACTAATAACATCTAGAAAAATCCTCTTCAATTAGATATGCATTTATACATCATGTTACAATGTAAGATAAGTCTAAAGTCATTTATAGTTATGGGTGTTACAATTTAAGGAACTAAATCAATCCTAGTAGTATTAACACACCTAGGTGAAGTAGAGGAATTAAAGAAGTACCTCGGTAGCAATGAAGTCTCTACCAATAATGTCCTAATTTCTTTTGAAGAACAAAAAGGTATAACCATCTAGACCGGAAGCTTTATCATCTGGGATGAAAAATTCTTGATCTTATCAACTATGATGCATGACTCCAAAATAGGAACAATGTCAAAAGTAGTTATATTAGAGAAGTACTAAATACATCCTCTGAAATGATAGTTGAGTGTGTAAAAAGTAGTTATTGGAAGTAACAGACTGCTAACCGACCCAGACCCTGCTGATCCTAAACTTGAGATCTTATCTCATCAGTCAACCAATGGATCTCGTTCTTAACCTGTCTATAAAGGAATGATATATGAAAGAACTTGGTGTTTTTATCTCCTATGTTTAACCACTGAATCTAAGACCTTTGTTTGTAAAAAGTTTTCTCATCCTTTCTCAATTAAAAGAACTCCTTAACAAGCTCTCTCTTTGCTAGTTGATAGTAATTAATTCGATGAGAACCATCAAGAAGAGTCTATGTTGTGGCCTATTTAGTCTTTGCCTCAACCACATGACTAGTGATGTGGCTAATGTGTTGGTGATGTAAAGACTTCAACTTAAGCTTTAATAATCCAAGTCTCTTGATAAACCAGTATATAGGGTTACCATCCACAGGAATCTTTCATGTATCCACAACTAAACCCAATAAATTATCCCTATCAGCCCATAGATTCAAAAACTTAAAAATGCTTTTAGCTTGGGAAGAGGAAAAACGATTGAAAAAACATAGCATTGTGATATGAGGAGTCTCTAGGTAAGAATTCAGAATAAGTAGTTGTTCAAGTAAAGAACCAATACAAGTTGTCAAATATCTAACCTAGCTTCTCAAGAATAATACCCCTACCATGTTGACCATTGTGCCAAGTGTATCTTAGGCTTGAATAAGGAACTCTTAAGCAATGATGTTGACCAAAATACAGTAGCACGGAACCTCAAGCAATCCCATAAGTTCTAACACCCCTAAGGTGTAGTGAAGCCATAAACAAAAGTGACACCAAAGAAGCACCCACCAACCAAACTCCCTCACAAGTTATCCACTATTGAGAAAAAGGTAAGCAAACAACAATACATACCATCAGATCCTATCAAACTAGAATACGATAGTTAAAATTAACCAAGAATTAAAAAGAAACTGCCATGATGGAGGATTTATAGTTGCCTCAACCCCCCATATGGATAGATGCAATCTTAGTCTCAAGAATATCTACTACGCTAAGATTATAATTATTAACCCAAACCTTTATTGCTTTATGTTTTGGTGAGCCATTAAGACCCCGAATATTCCAACTTCCTATATTATATATGGACATAGAAAACATGATATCAAAACAAAAGAAAATAATTAGAGGGCCTTAGGCCCCCCTTTTTATCTTTTTCATACTTTGTCCAATTTCTTGATTACTAAGAGGATCATCCTTGTTTCACTTGGCTGAGAAGGTGTCGAGGTAGAAACTAAAGAACCCTTGGTAAGTAAAGTTAATTGGGGTTGGTCCCTCTCGATAAGCAATATATCATGATATAAGTTAGCTTCCAACCCTTCATTATCATTAAATTTGACCCTTTCAAGATCATAAGGTTCAACTACTTTTATAGTAGCCTACATCTTTAACCGGTCAATCGATTTCTTTAAAGTTTGAACTAGTGGACCATTTCTAGGGACAATAGCTCCCGAGAGCTTTGTTGTGTCTACCAGTCATCTAGTTCTTGGGATGATTGAACCTGTCGACCGGTTCCAACTAAACTGTTTGTTTGGGTTACTAATTTCACTGTACCTGTAACAATCAAAAGGGATGCAACCCCTTCAGCAATAATAACTGGTGAGTTACATGTATATAGAGCACCTTTATTTTTTATTTTTTTTTTTATCTTGAGTATGTCTTCTATTGATAAGGTTGGACCCTCAACCAATGTCTTGTATGAGTGGCTAAAAAATTTACAAATCTTACAAGCTCATGGCTTTCATTCATAATCAACCATAATTATGATAAGCTCCGTAGATAACTTACATCGAAGCTGAAAAACATGGACCATGGGTAGCAAAGCATCCAATTCAACATAAATTCTAGTATAGTCAAGCTAAGTGCCATTAATTATTTATTCCTCACAAACCAATAGTCTCCCTACTATACTTGCGACCATGCCTAAGCCTATCTCATTCTAAAGAGGATAAGGTAAACCTTGAAAGCAAACCTATACAGGCACCTTTAAAATTTTATTCTAGTTAAGAAAAAAAATATTAGTGCTAAAGTTAGAGGACAATGAATATCCCCACAAACATCCATGACCCCTTCTCTATAAATAAGTGAGCAATATCCTTACTCTTGAATCAAAAAGTCAAGAAACCTTTTTGTGTCACCATGACACCTATAAGGCCATAATTTTTCCATACTTGAAATGTAATAGAATTGGCTGCATGGTAAGACATCTTATAACATAAAAGAATCCCACCAATTATTGGTTGCATTTCGATGCACTCTCATTAATGACATTATCTAGAATGTCTAAAATGGTGTCAATCTCTTACCGTTGAAAAAAAGGTTATCTTGGCATAGGTTATAGCATTTGAGACCTTTACTTTATCAACTTACAAAGTGTTAGAGATAGAGTTTAGGGTGGTGGTGTTCTTGTGAGCTGTGGTGGAAACTTTTGTGGGCATAAGTTGGGTTTTTTTTATGAGGTTGTTTAGGGATATTCTTGGTGTTTTGAGGAGGTTGGAGGATGGTTTTGGTGGTGGTTATGGTGTTTGAGGTATTGGTGGTGGTATTAAAGGCTTTTTTTGGTGGTTGTGGCGGGATTAGAAGTAGGTTATAGGGTTAACCGGTTTATAGATGATTGATATTTATGTCTTGACAGCAACTGAAAACTGACAGAAGCTAGTCCAAGAAGTAAAAAACTTTCCAAGAATGTTGAAATCTAATCTCTACTATTCAGAACAAAAATGACATCTAGCCAAACCTCTTTAAGAAAAATAAAGTTGATCCAATAATGAAACAAGACAGATGGTTTACATGGAAAAAAATAATACATAAAGACATAAAAGGGATAAAATTGTAATTAATGGTAAAATTGCCTTTAAAATAGCCTCGAGGCCTACCAGTCTAAATTAGAAAAAAAATATGAGAGCTTTAGGTCCTTTTATCCAAACTTTTAAGAAAATTCACAAAATGGGTAAGATTAAAGAGAGTTTTTATAAAGATTAAGATATTTCTAGCTTGTTCATCCAATAAAAAAACAAACAAAATGAGAAACTAGAGAGAAAATCAACTAGAGAGAGAAATGGAGAATTTGGAAAAGCCAACCTAAATGAGGCAATATAGTCTGATGGTTATATTTATGGCATCCATCTTTAGATTAGGCTGAGTTTTGGATATATTTTTCTTCTCGCCACCCTTTACAATTTTACTGGAGGGATTTGTAAGATCATTTTTTGTTTAAGAGAAATCACCATGAGAAATGTTTTGGAAAAACACCACATAAGGAAGTTTCGGTCGCCAGCCATGTTCTCTCATTACCATTGTTGGATCACATTTTGTTTTGGATATGTGGTGTGCCTGGATGGTTTCTTCACTCCGAATGACGAACATTAGAAACAATCATTCCAAAAAGTTTTTATTCATTTTGAAAAGTAGCTCGCCAATTTTCAAGTCAACTTGGTTTTATTCCGATCTAGGAAGATATAATTGTTAGATCATTTTGGTTTTGAGATATATTGTGCGTGACTTCAATTTTTATATTTGGATTGTTGTTTTGAAAATATAATCTAAGCTTAATGACTTATTGCTTTTTGAAGTTGTTGCTATTTTTCACAAAATGTAGGAAACTTGAGTAAATACATGTTTTGATGAAATTAGAATTTTATGGGTATTAGGGTTTATGGAAGATATAGTGGTAGAATGTGTTCTTGTATTTAATATTGATGTAGATGAATTCTGTATTCATTGTATGAGGGAAATGATGATTATGGTGTAAGAATATGAAAGAACATTATTATATAAGCATGTTGAACGAATAAAAGGCTAACTTGTAGGTTGTGTGGATGTGAATGAGGTAGAACCATAAAGAAATTGGAATGAAAGAAATTTAGAAAATGAAACATATTTAAGGCTAGCCATAAAAACATTTTTAGGAAATTGATTAGTTGATGAATATTATCATTGATTGTAACTAGTAGGATGAAATTATTGTTGTGATAATTATATAAGAACATTAGTTGTTTAGGTTTGTTGCATATGTTTAATTTTATAAGGAGAAAGTGAAAAATAAAGGGTTCATTGTTTTTTTGTGTTAATAATGCTAAACAATGATATCAATACATGGAGTGTGTAAAAGAAATAGGAGAAATTCCACAGTGAGAAGTTTCTTTATTTTGGCTGAATCTTGCTATAACTTGGTATGGACATTACGAGTTCTTAGTAATGTTGTTTGATTTTATTAATGCTCCAACAATATTTATGGATTTAATAAACTAAATCTTTCACCCTTGGTTGGATAAACATACAATTGTATTAATAGATGATATCCTTATTTATTCTAGCTTTTTTTTATTTAGAGCATGAACAACACTTAAGAGTTGTGTTGCAAACCTTAAGAGATCACTGGTTGTATGTGAAACTGAACAAGTGTGAGTTTTTGTTGAATGAGGTGGTCTTTTTAAGACATGTAACTTCAGCAAATGGTATCTTTATGGATCTAAAAAAGGTAGAAGCTATATTGAACTGGGGGAAACCAATGAATGTAACATAGATTTAGTGTTTTCTTAGTCTAGCTAGTTATTATAAGAGATTTATTAAAGGATTCACTATTATTGCAACTTCTCTGACACTATTAACTAGAAAGGAGGTGAAGTTTAAATGGTCAAAGAAACGTGAGGAAGGCTTCCATGAATTGAAGATGAGGCTTACCACCACCCTTATACTGACACTTCCATTGAAAAAGAAGCTTGATTATGTTTCGATGCAACACAGAAGAGTCATAGCATATACATCTCGATAGATAAAGCCACATGAAATTAACTACCCAGTTCACGACTTTGAACATGAATTGAAAAAGGAGCCTGGGTGTGTTTAGATGCAACACGAAAGAGTTATAGCATATGCATCTTGATAGTTGAAGCCACATGAAATTAACTACCTAGTTTATGACCTTAAACTTGCAGTTGTGGTGTTTGCCCTAAGAATGTAGAGACATTACTTGTATGGGATATAACTAAACATGGTCCAGGGTTAATTAGGTGGGGGTATAAATATCTTGAGTCAAAAAAGCATGACCTTTCCCCTTCCCATTAAGGCCGACCAGAACTTAACATCAACTTTCCTTTTTCTTGCAATTTTCTCCATTAAAACTCTTGTATGTCATTAAAAGATGATGTTTGAATGAGTAATGAGTGAGTATAAAGGTGGAAACAACCATTTAAAGGTGTAGGAAGAAAAAAAGATTCGGTTAAGGAAGAAAAAATTTAAAAGAGAACCAAGTTAAAAAGAAAAAAAAGAAGAAACTGTTAAGGAACACTCTCAAATCTTGTTCAAATTCATATGGATAAGGAGTTAAAACAGTCCAACGTACGGACATAAAAGCACGATAACAAGCCCTAAGTAGGTGGTGAAAACCTCCAATAAGATTTATCAGTGTATTTTCTTTGTTCCTAAGCTTGATTTGAGTCCTAAATTATTTACAGAGTCAATTTTGAGTTGAAATTTGATGTTGTTATTAGCTGTCATTGGAGTTGCAGATATGGCGATGGAATTTAATGCATGATTTTGATAATTTGATGTTTTTTTATCAGTTCTTTTGATTCAACTATGTTTAGTATTGATAATGTGGTTTGTGAAGACCAAAAACATTTTATTTAAAGGCCTAAAAGGTCATTTTCAAGGTTCATAATGTGCTAGGTTTTTTATGGGTTGCTAGGCAGTGTTCTTCATGTTCTTAGGAAAAACATTACTTTAGTTTTATGATTTGGATAAGTTTTGGTTCATTTCTTTACACTAAAAACTTCTTGATATTTGACTAGTTAATAATCTAGAGTTTATTGGTATCAATAACAAGTCTTTCATGAGTTTAAATCCTAGGGTTTCAGTTTAGAACCGAAACTCATTTAGACCAAATCGTGTTGATAATTAAAATGAATGGATGCTATATTATTTATCCTTACATGATTCATAACATATCAGTGGCCTTGTTTTGATCATATCTGGTTTGGTTGGAGAGTTATGTTGATGGAATTATTATAATTGTTCTTCGTATTCTTTATTTTTTTTCTTTGTTTTATCAATTTTTAGTAAAAATAAATTGAGTATTTTTTTATTAAGTTTGATTCGTTTTGAGTTTTGATTTGGTTTTTGATTTAGTTTTCTGGTCAAACTATGTCTTTGGTTCGGTTTATGGTCTAACTAAAAATTTCAGGTCAACCCAGTTAAGTTAACTCGGTCGGGTTGACTCGGTTAGATCAACTCAATGGCGTCAAAATTGGATCAAAGGTTAAGACCTTATTTGGCTGACAGTGTTTTTCCAAAGGTTTTCTTTGGTCTAAGGGTGTGTTTGACAAACACCTCCAAAGCCTATTTAACAATTTTGATTTTAGAGAAAAATGAGTTTTTACCAAACATGACCTTAAAAAAGAGAAAGATTTCTACTTGTTGTATATGATCTAATCCTTATAAAAAATTACATTTTATTTATAAAAAAATGTTCTAGCATTATTTTAAAAAATTGTTTGTTTTTCTTTGTATTTTTATGGAATTTACAATAAGTTTGTGAAAGTCCTTAAGGATTTGACCAATATTTCAATAACCGTTAGTTTTCATTTTTTCTTTTCTTTGAAAGTTAATGGTCAACATTCTAGTATAAATGTTGGACCTATAAGTAGACTGGTATTTAAATATGAAAAAGCGACACCTTCTTCTCCAGCCATTGACAGCAGGATATTCTTCCAGCCTCTATTAAAGCAGCATCAGAAACTCTCCTTCATGACAACAATCTTGTCTCTGCCGTGAGCAGCAGGCCAGATCTTTAACTAAGAGCAACGTCAGACAGCCTCCCTCAGCTTCGCCTCCTGCCACAGCCATGCCAAGTGAGTTCTCTTCTTCTTTCCCTGTTTTGCTAAATTAATTAGGATGTTACTGTTGCTTGCATGCGTGAATTATTCATGCATGCATTCAATAATGGTCAGTCGGGTCATTGGCTTGGGCCAGTGACCGGGCTGGCCGCTGGGTCTAGCTCAACCCATACAACTAGGCTAGATCTAGTAAAAAAAAAAGTTCCCTTTTTCTTAATCAAAATTTTGCAGATTTATTCATTGGCGTCAGGGTCAGGAATACTGTATTTTTTGGGTTACACAATATAAACCAATGCTAGAGTTGAAAATCTTCATAGGCGAATATTCACTGATGTCAGAGTCAGGAATATTATAGGAAAAACATAAGAGCAGAACAAAAAAAACCTTTAACAATTTAAAACAAAACCAGTAATGCAGCCTGCCTCAAGTAGGACGGTTAATGGGTGATAACATCTTCTATTTCGAGTAACCAATCCCGTACCATTAGAATATCTGTTGACCAGTTAAGGTTCCTAGTGACCATAATACTAGGTGGCAACTCCTTGAATAAAGACCTTTTCCTCCCAATGAACAAGATGCCAGACATCTGTTCTTTTTCCATTTGAGATTTAATTTTTAATGGGTCCTCGCGATGTCCGGGTGTGACATATTTTTAGGACCCCAAGTACTGGTGCTTCACTTTTGGGAATGTAGACATATGTCTTACTTTGAAAAAGTATGGTTTACTGACCGAATTCTCTCGAAATCTATATAAAGTCTACTTCCACCAAATGCATGATAAAGTACTAACTGAATTGGTTAAATTGATCAAAGTTCCATATCTCCAAAAGATATTGGAGAAAAATGCTATTGGCCTAAAGTGGAAGATGATCAAAATGGTATTCAAAAGGAGGAAGAATGACTCTAGGTTTGTGAAGAAAAGGGCATAATACTTGCTTTAAGAGTTTTTGGTTTGCTATTATTTCTAAACCCCACAGGAATAATTAGTTTAGAGGCGGCTGTAACTTTTGTTGCATATGAAAACACTAAGATAAATCCCACTACGGCGATACTAGAAAAATCTATTTTAACGCTCAACCATTGTACGAGTGTTGGTAAGGGATCAATAAGATGTTGTGAACAATTGCTTTACCTATGACTGATTAGCCATATAAAAACCAAAAAGCCAATATTTAACAACTTCTGGTGGTTTAGTAAAAAACCATTAGAGATAGTTAAAGAAGAGGAGTGGAAGGACCTGTGCGAGGAAAACTAGAAAGTAAAATTTCAAGGAATCCTGCAAAGAGAAGTGAAGTTGTAAGCCCTATGGATGAGAGAAACAAATTTCTTGATAAGTTGTGGGCAAATACAATGGGTGCCTCTGATGAGAGTAATTGGATATGTCAGCTACGCATTCACTTTGATTGTAAGGCAACTTGGGGGCATACAACATGTTCTAAGGACATCTAGGTTATTCAAAGACCAATATGTTTTGGAAGTTGTGGAGAATATCAAGCAAAACTATAAGCTTCTGGTATTGGTTAAGAAGGAATCAAATGGTTTGAGAGATCCAGTTACTAGTGAAAATATCCAAAATGAAGAAATGTATCACTAATCTTCATCCCCATAACTCTTGGATTTGAAGCTGAGACTTCACAAGCTGTTGAACCAACTAAAAAAAATAGGATTAACAATTATTACTAAGGCATATTTATGTTTTTCTAACCACTGGTCTGTCTATTAATCAAAGCAGGTTCATCCAAGTAGAGTGAATCACCATGACTTTATGGGTCGAGCCTAGCTATTTTAAAGACAAACAAAAAAAATTGTAATTTTGTCTCTTCATTAATATTTGAAATACATCTTACGTATATGTTCATAATATATGGCATGAAAATAAACAAATTGATTTTATTAATGTTTTTAAAATGTAGGCCAAGTTCTCATGGATTTAATAAACTTGTTATTAAATCAAAAAAACATGTCAAAATATAAGAAAAACTTATTTTTCTTGAATTTTGGTTTTTTAAAAAATATTAAATCATGCCAGGTATTTTTTTTATGCAAATATGATTTTTATTTGAGAGATTTGGCCATATGATATTTAAGAATAATTAAATGTATTTTTGAAAGAAAGATTTTTGTTTTTTTAAAATAAAATTAGGTTATTTAATTCTAGAAAAACACTTCGCATGTAGGTCACAATTCTAAATATTAAATATGAGTGAGAAAGAATACACGAGAGGCCAAAAAATAATTGCAAAATAAATCTTCAAATTTAATTAGAATGTAATTAAAACAATGTTTGGAAAACACTAAAAAAACATAAATACAAGGCTCAAAATTTTTCTTGTGGCGTGTTTTCCAAACAAGCTTTTAGGTGAGTTAGTGGGAAATGTGTTCTTGTGTATTTGACAAATTTAGACACTCAAAAGTCTTTTGGAACAGTGACATTTGGTACTAAGCACATTTCAGCTACTTTAACTAGGTCATATATATTAGATCCCTAAATCACCTTTATTTCTTCTTCTAATTCTGCTCATTTGTCATAAGTCTTGTTTGCAGGATTCTCTTTTAGAGCTTATTCTTTAGTTAGACCTACCACAAGAGGTAGGCTTATGGGGAAAACATATAGGGTGTATGGAAGGCTTGTGAACTGGTTTTCTAAAGATGTTCTATTAAGACCTGGATTTTATTGTTGAAAGGGAGTCATAGTTGTTGGATGAGGGGTTATTATTATTTAAGTAACTAGAGCTTCCATAAACTTTGTTTTTAATGCTTGCTTAAGTAGGCTGATAGTCTAGTGACCCAGCTGGGCAAACAATGCCTCCTTAGTTACTGTTCAAGTGAATTATAATTCACTTGAACAAGTCTTGCTATGTTTATTTTAAAGCTCTTTATTTCCTTCTGATGTTCAATTTCCAAGCATGAACATTCTTCATTAGCTTGTTTTTTGATCTTGTGTTATAAATTCACATTGAAAGGGGGCTTATATTTCACTCTTATGATGATGATAATTAAAACTAAAAATATTTTTGCGTATGAATGCTTATGCAAGCTTGTGAGAATGCATATTGGATATGAACTAGCCTTTTCGAGTTAATCAAACATTTGAGAGCATTCACCAATATACGGGTTCTAGCCATTAGGTGAATGTGGGTAGGTTTTCTATTTGGTTTCAAAAGGATCTCATATCTACCCAATAACTATCCTTGTAAAGACAATATAAGGGCATTGCAAGGAATATTGAAGGCATGTATACCAACCATTGCTAAGCAAGCATTTAGATCTGAGTTGGATGTTTCACAAGTCTTGAACCCCATCTGATAATCATAGAATAGACCGCTAATTCCTCTCATGTCCTAAAAGTTTATATGTGCTCTAAAAAATTAAAGCACGTGAAGCATGAAAACATTAATCTATATCCAAAATTAAAAAATGCATGACCAAAATGTGCAAAATTTAAAGCATATAAGAAAAATTAAAGAAAATACATACTAAAAATAAATATATAGACCAAATAATTAAAACTCAATAAATATACAATTAACAAAGCTTGGTTCACGAGAAAGTTCCTAACGGAATCACCATTTTATTGCATGTGTGCAATATCACGATGATCATCCTCCTAGATTAAGATCTTTGTGTGGCGTGGAAAGAACAAGAAATTCTTGTCCTTTATAAGCTAAAAAAGTATTTTTGAATGAAAGATGTTTTTATATATATTTTAAAGAAACTGGTTTATTTAATACTGGAAAAATACCTCGTATCTAGGTCACAATTCCAAATATTAAATATGAGAAGAAGAAAAAATGAAAGGCTAAAAAATAATTGCAAAATAAATATTTAAATTTAATTAAGACTATGTTTGAGAAAATATTAAAAAAATATAAATACAAGAATTGAAATTTTCCTCAGCCTTAGGCCTTAAAAGCTTGGCACAATCATGGAGATTGGGCTTCCTAGCTCGGTCCAAAGCTAATGTAGGCCTTGTGATGCAAGCTTGAACCAAAACAAAAGAGATAGCCCAAAGTCTTTAAGCCTTTTAAGTTAAATGATTTTGTAGGGAGTCCAGTCCATAAACACTAACTAAAAGGAACATCTCACCCCTGAGATGATTAAAAAAAAGGTACCGCAAAAACAAAAATCCAGAACTCATCAAGTGTTTTTAAAACTGAAAACAACATATTCCCTTAGTTTCACTCTTCTTTCCAAATTAAAATCATTACTTCATAACTTTATTTGATTACACGATATCACATGCATATCATCTTATTGTTCATTGCGTATAACGAATCATGTTTGTGAACCAAACACAAAGAAAGGCATGGTGAGCACTCGCATAAAAGGAAACCCACAATTTTACTAAACTTTCTACCTCACAGAAGCTGGAGTATCGGTATATGCCACTGTGACTTTTAGGTTTCTTCCAAATACTAGGTGCTATAACTGTTGGGAGAAGTTGCTAGCGCCACCACCACTTTGCAATAGAATGGTCCATGGTCTCATTTGCTTTCAAATGTGCTTCCAGACCTTCAATTCTCCTTCCTTTTCTTTTCTGTTGCTAGGATTTAAAGATGGTTTGTCAATACTGCTGGTGTTGCCCTTTTGCTACCATCGATGGAGGAGTTGAAGACATTGGAACTGGTGCTGGATTGAGAGGATAAAGCTTGTGAATGTCGGTTAGAACCTCTGCTGCTGTTCGTGGTGGAACCAAAAGCTGCTGCACACGGCTGAGTTGGTTTGGAAAAGGAGGTCCTGGATTTTTCTTTTGGATAATTTGATTTTGGTGTTTTTATGGTGGAGAGAAACGAGATCACGAGTTTGTGGCCTATGATCTGGTTATCGCTAGAGAGAGCTTGTTTGGTCTGTTTGAAAGGAGGGATCGAAAAAAAATATTACAGCTTTTCCTGTTTTAAAGTCTTGCTTGTTACCTTTTATTTATAGATTAAAAAGATGATTACAGAGAGAGTGAGTTTGGAGATTTTCATCTCTTGATCTACAGGGAACCAACTTCAGCTCTATGATCCTGCTGGTTTTTTGATGGTAGTTTTGAAAACTAGCTGGATTTCCTTGTTTCAACACAGTTTTCAAAATGGCTTAGAAATAAAGGAAACCAATAGGGATGTTGGATCATGAAGGAGGTAATCTTGACCATCAATCTAGGCGGTTTTGGTTTGGATTCGTGAGGTGTTGAGGGCATAGGAGAATTTAGAAGGTGGTTTCTTCCAATGGTTTTGAAGAAACGTGAATGGGGATGATACTGTCTTTGTGGATTTTTCAAGTACAATGAAAATGAGATAAATGACCCACAACCATCTGATGTAAGAGAGAAATAAAACCACATCATTTTTATTTTTAAGGGTACGTTTGAAATAGTAGTGACGGTTTAAAATGTTTTTTATTTAAAAATATATTAAAATAATATTTTTTTATTTTTAAAAATTATTTTCAAAATCACCACATTAAAATGATTTGAAAATATAAAAAATTAAGATTTAGCAAAAAAAAATTTAAAATTTGAGGGAACGCGTTTCAACCACGTTCCCAAACGGTCTCTAAACCAAAATAAACTATTTTGATCAAAACACATCGTTTTATTTAAATAGAAAGGTGTCGTTTTGAAAAACCTTAGGTTAATTAGGGCTTTAATTTTTTTTTTATTTCAACTCTTAATCTTTTGAATTTGTTCAATTAAACCTTCAATTGAATTTGATTTTCAAGAATCATTTCAATTTCATCCTTGTAATGTTTCAATTGGATGCTCTTACTTTAGCATCTTTTTCAACACAGCTCTTGGTTTTGGTGATTATGTGATTTAATTCTTATCAACCATCAATCTTTTAATTTGTCTCAAATTGATCTTTGACTTGATCAATTTTGGTTCCTGGATATTCGTGTCTCTTTCATCCTGGGTTTTGGTTTTATGATTTTTTGAAATTGATTTTTAAACAGCCTTTAAACTTTAAAATTCTTTCAATTAAACCCCTAATTGCACCAATTAGGTTATCCTAAATTTCAATTAAGTCCTTCATCTTTTATTTTTTTTATGAATTAATTAGAATTAGGTCTTTAAACTTAATTTTTCTTCAATTGAGTCATTAATTGATCAACAAAACCCATTAAAAGTTTAATTAAGTCCTTAACCTTAATTAATTCTTTTAATTTTTGCCAAATTGCTTTCAAACTTAATTTTTGTTAATTAAGTCCTTAATTAAGTTAATTAAACCTATTATAAGTTTAATGAAGTTCTTAAACTTAATTAATTCTTTCTGTTTTGGTCAAGTTTGAATTTCAACCTCAACTTTCTTTCCATTAAGTTTTTTTCAGCTTATTTTGTCAAAATATCCTAATTTAACTATTCTTCTGATATTTTGACATGTTGCAGGTTAAGGATTTTTCTCCTCATGTCCTGGAAATAATATTTTTTTTGTTTTGAATTTTTATTTTATTATTTTTTTGAATTTTCTTAATAATATATATATATATATATATATATATATGTATATTATTTTGGACCCAAAATTAAGTTATGCCAATAGCATTACTATGAAGTGATCCTTATTTGATGAAATGTTTTCATTGGAAGTTATGTTAGGCATAACTACAACTCTCCCCCTCGTAGTAATGC
>Ga0325405_1001431_pt1 | contig 24171 bp, 8 predicted proteins | sample PopdelMetagenome_21_FD_205663 | JGI IMG/M metagenome (GOLD analysis project Ga0325405, IMG submission 205663) | Populus deltoides microbial communities from Bellville, Georgia, United States - Xylem-Control-R2 | ecosystem: Host-associated > Plants > Phyllosphere > Stem > Wood/Secondary xylem...
TTTTTTTTTTATTAAATTCTATCTTTTGATTAATTTTTTCCTTCAATTAACTTGATTTAATTTGCTTTCAATAAAATTATCATGGTCTCAAATAAACATCTTAATATTTAATTGATGTTTAATTTTATAATCATCTATTTTTATTATCATATCATTAAGTAAAAAAAATTGTTGGAAAAAAAAAATTGTTAAACTCAATGGAGTTCATGATTCAGATCAAAGTTGTCAATTCTGTTTCATTTCGGCCGGAATGCCCGGAACATCTCGTACCAGTTCAAAAAACAAAACAAAACGGAACAATTTTCACCTCGCTTAAAATCTTGGCCTGATCCGGATTTTCCGGTCAAATTCCTGCCGGAATGTTCCGGCCGGATTCAATGTGTTCCGTTTCGAGTTAAAGCCACCGAGTCAAAGTCAAAGACTCAAAATTGAACCCGGTTCATTTTTATTAACTACACAGTACACCCACCGACCCACGTATAAATGCTCTTTTTCTCCGAAGTCTAAACTAAAAACCAAATCCCTAATTTCTCTTCCTCGCAGACTCAACTCTCAAGTTCCCAACCAAAACAATTACAATCGGCATCTTGTCTTTCACGAACTCCCCCTCCAATCTTCCCTCTTCTCTGTTGCTGTCTTGCTCTTGCATACTGCACTGCTGCTCCTGCAACCTAACTTCCCAACCGAAGCAGCTCGATCGACAAAAAAGAGAAGGAGCCCCCATGGAACCTGGCAAAGAATTATCAATGATTTTCGGAGAATTCTTAACTTCCCCGTAAAGTTTATATCACACAGAACCAGAAGACTCATACCGGACTAATTGTGGCCATTCGCTCCTTGTCGAATAATTGTCTCTGCAAAGCTAAGGTGCAATCTTTTTCCTCTCTTTAAGTTCAAATGGGAAATGGAAAACGCATGAACTCAATTCTATTACACTGCTAGAACGTTAATACCAAATACCTTTCTGATAAATTTTGTATTTAATTTGGTCTTTCTTTGTATCTAATTTAATATTCTAAAATGGAAAACGCATGCAATCTTTTTCTTTGTATATAATGTTACTGTTGGGTTTGTAACTTTGTATTGTATTTATCATTATATTGCTTCACCGGGCTTGGTTAGCTAGTTTGAACTTTGAAGCTTTATCTGAAATTGAATGTTGCTTTGATGTTTGATGATGATCTGTGCACAAACGTATACAAATCAAGCTAGAGCTCTTTAAGTAAATGAAATTGATAAAACATAGTTAATGATCTGTTTTATTTATACCGCAATTTGCTTACATCAAGATTAAAGTTAAACAGAGTTAAGTCTAGATAAGAATATTACATTTAAAGGAATAAATGATACTGCATACGTCAAGATTATAATTCAAGAAACAAAGAACAAAATAACCGGATTAATTGCTAGGTTGCTAAGTCTGGTAGTTAATAATATAAGTAACTTATTGACCATGACCGGATTAATTATAGGGAAGGATACATAATTATTATATGAAACCGAAAGTATATATACGTTTGTTGTTATGTTGTATTAATTTCTATGTAATTATTATATGTATATGTGTAAAATATAAGTAACTTGACCATAACCGGATTATATAATTTTTTTGAGAATTATAATATCCAACCATAAATTCTAATTGTGAAACCAAATGTACCAAACCATAATTAATTATAAGGAAGGATACATAATTATTATATGAAACAAAATGTATCAAATAATAAATTTAAAGTGTGAACTGTGAAGCTAACTGTAATAACTGAAATTAATTGTGTTTTATTTTTTTCAGATCAAATTACATAGCTGAAAACTCATCAAGTGGTGCTTTTTCTATGGCTTCAGCTCCAACAAGATCAGATGATCCAGCATGGGCTCATGGGCAAGTGGTTGTTGGTGCAAAGAACTCAAGTATATGTGTTCATTGTAGCAAAAGGATCAATTGTAGTGGTCAATCATATAATAATACAACATAGCAGCAAACATATATATACTTTCGGTTTTATATAATAATTATGTATCCTTATAATTAATTATGGTTTCATTGTGTTCATTGTAGCAAAAGGAAAATCTGGATTAGGTCGAGATTTTAAGCGAGGTGAAAATTGTTCCGTTTTGTTTTGTTTTTTGAACTGGTACGAGATGTTCCAGGCATTCCGGCCGAAACGGAATGGAATTGACAATTTTAGGTTAAATAAAGAGTTAGATCGAGAGATTTTAAGTTGACCCGCTAGGTTAGGTTCTTTTTTGCCTTTTTTTTAAAAAAAAATCATCTTCCAATTTATTTTTCGATTGAATCCTTTTTTTCTTCAATTTGATCCTTTAATATTTGGTTGATTTTAAATTGGTCTTTACAATTTGTTTCGGTTTGCTTTCTATAAGGTTATTGCAATTTCAAATAAATATCTCGGTATTTGATTAGTATTTAATTTTACAAGTTCCTATTTTTATTATCATATCATTAAGTAAAAAATAATTTTAAAAAAAAAAGTTGTTGAACTCAATAGAGGCCATGATTATATCGCAAGTTTAGCAGGTTAAGTCGCAAAGTCAATCAAATATGTTGTCGTCTTAATATTAAAATAAAAAAAATACATTATCTTGAGTTTTATAAATCAAATCACGTTTTTACCATTCATCTTCGTTGTTTTGAACTCATCAAGTTAATTAGATTATTTCAAAGCATATTAATTATTAACACAAGCTAAACAATGAATCAGGTAAGAAGATATCAAGATTAACTTGCTAGTTTGTGTTTAATACCAATACTAAATATTTCTATATATATATTGAATTCTTTTATCACGTTCAAAATAAAATTATTATTATTATTATTATTATTATTATTATTAGTATTATATATAAAAAAAAAATTACTAGTAGAAAGCCTTGTAATATGGAAGGTGTACAAACAAGTGATTAATTCACCTGAATCTGTTCGTTGGGATTCTGCCGTGGTCGCTTTAATTAGGACCCAGAAAGAATAATTTGGAATGCCAATGGATAGAGGCACGTACAAAACATCATGGCAACATCTTTCCCTATCGAGAGCAAATCAATGAAACTTTGGTCTCAGACATGTACAAATTACAAGAGGCAAGGTGCATGACATAACATTCTCCTATTTTCTTGCTGCTGAAGCTTCGGCCCTCTGCTGCTAGAGGAAACACAGCAAGAACAACTTGCCTGGACTAATCTTGACACCGAAACATTACACATGCAGAACAAAGTAAAGCACAAGAACCAGCACAAAGCAGAAGCTAAGGGTGAATTTCCTTCTTTGCCTCCTTTACAGTACTCTGTTCTCCTACAATCTTGTAGAAAAGATCAAGAGTGTGCCAGGGTTTACATTCACGGGCAAATCAGAACTTCAAGTCTTATGAGCACAAAGAGCAAGCCACACATGCATAAAACTTAGAAAAGGAGAGTAGTAATCCTACTACCAAACATTATACAGGACGAAAAAGAGCACAAGAAGAAGTAATGATCCCAAACCATATCCATCATCATTGCTAGAGCTACTACTTCCCTGTTTTGTACCAAAATACCTGCTGCCACGGGAGGGAAAGCATGAAGAAATCGTGTGTATGAGCAGTAACAGTAAAAGAGGAAGCACCGTCCAGAAGTTGAACGCCACATCTTCATCACCTGCTTGAAATAGTGGCAGTATATAATCCGCAAGTGACATTATCATAGGGCCAAAGATGACCAGACCCAGGACTCCCACCATTAGAGAGGGTACTATTGGTGATGGCCCCATTGGTCTTTAGTCTTTTGGATTCTCCTGCTTCAGCGGATGCACAGGAACGACCTTCTTAATGGTTGACAGAGGAACTGTTTGTTGTGGTTGGAGATGATAATCCGATTCTTTTCTTTGGTTCAGTATGATTAGCTGACCTATGGCAACCTCCTTGCCTAAAAAGACCTCTAATCAAATTTATTTTGTATAATAAACGTTACATTCAAGGCCAACCAACCCAACTAATCCCAAGACAAATTAATTAAACTTTTTCAAGTACATCATAGTCATCCGACAAGGGGAGAAAAAACCAATGGACCATTTCCTTAGTGTGGTTCAGTGGTAATAAATAGAATAGTTTTCGGCAATGACACAGTTATCTTCGATGCTTCCAGTGAGATCAAGCTAAACCAATAATGATAAGAAAAGGAATGATAATGATAATGATGTTCAGAAACATCATCCACTGATTCATATCCAAAAGCAATACATAAAGTTTGTTGTGGAAGAAACAGGCATGTAGAGAGAGACTGATGACAGCATGATTACAAACTATGTTAACTTCTATTGTTCTAGTCATTGTCGTGTAAAATATTTAGATAACCGTACTTAGATGATATACAAAAACCTAATCATATGTGGGGAAAAGGTTGAAAAACGATGCACTGTAGGTATATCAATTAGTTTTACATTCCTGAACTAAGACAACACTGATCGTCCTGCACTATCTCCCGCAACTACAGAATTAAAACACTGTACACAGACGAGCATACGATGATGCAGATCTTCATATGCAAACTTCTGTCCAAAATTCCAATCCAATCATGTACTGTATTTGAGATGTTGCTCATAAAAGTTGATTAACTGCAATGAAAGAAAAAGGAGGAATAGTGAATACAACAACAAAATCATAAAAATACATGTGAAAAATTCATGAGTTTGAAGTAGTGCAACGTGGACAGGGAACTATACATAATCAGTAACATGATAATCAATTACCAGATGTGGATTATTAGCCTTGAGAAACTTGTTATCCACTGTTATTTCTTGTCCATCAGACCTGCAAAGTATGCAACCACTTGAAAAGATGACACTATGCTGCTGGAAAAAACATTAAACAAACATAAATCCAAAATTGCACGAAACATAATCTATACATAATAAGAGAGCTCATATGCTCTGGACTTCTAAACTCTGTTTATATGAGAATAAGAACAAGGATTTACTGAAGTAAGATTTGATGTGTGTGGATGATTTTACAGTCAGCTAAGAGCAGATTGCCGTATTTTAACTATTATTAATCATTCAGAGACAAAGCATTGATGATTGGTATATTGATTATGGCTTTGGAAGCAACGCTTTTAGGACAACTTAGCGACTTATAACTCTCAATGATACATGTAGGGTGTGATGACCGGGGTGTAACCCAAGGTAGTTTTTCAACAGTAGCAGGCTGAATTTTTGGAATTTGAGATGTTATTGCTGGAAGAATGAATGGGGCTTATGTGGCAGGCTTTGATGAATGAAACAAAATACTCTATTCTTTCGTCAAAGATTTATGAGAAAAACCAGAAAATGGGATTGACTACAAAGTACCCCCCCCCCTCCCCCCCAACTACTAATTTCTCTTCAAGAATCAACTCCTTTCTGTCAGTTCTTCCCAATTGACCACTTATCACTCGTGGAGAAAATGCACATGTGGTTAACACAAAGCATGTCAAGTCCAAGCCATGTCACCTTTTGCCATTTCAAGGATGTTAAATTGACAAGGTTGGGTACAACAAAAAAAAAAAATAGATGGAAGGAAAATTAAAAAAAAAAAAACTATAAAGTTGAAAGAATCATTTGTAAAAAGTGATAAAATTCAGGGGTTGATTTAATATTTTGTCCCATAAATTATGATTTAGGCCAACATTATTAACACAAGAGATCCATTTTACACGTTCACAACAAAGTTAAGTATAGGATTTCATTTCTTTCTTTTGACTTGATGCAATGGTGTTTTTCCTACTCCACCAATCGTTGATCCCACTCCAGTATTTAATAACCAAATTTAGCCTTCATTTCGACGTGCCACTTTTTCTATTAAATGGTCAGACTTCATCCTTATCAACTCTTAACATAGTAAGGCCAACATAATTTCTTCCAAAGAAGCCCAGCATAATTTGTTTGCGATACATGTAGTGTCTTCTAACAATATTTGACACTATATTTTAATTAATTAAGTTATTTTTGGAACTCATTTTAATAAGTTTTTAAGATTTTCTAAATTTAGAAGTAAATATATGGTTTAGAGTTCATAATTACCTAAAATAATTTTTTTGTGATTAAAATACTTAATATAAAAAAAGAATTACATGAAAATATTTTTATAATACTATGCTGGTTTAGCTTTTATTCAACTACAACAAAGTGTCACATTGCTAGAAAATTATAGCTAAAATTGCAAGTTAGTTTTACAATCAAAATTAGCAATGTAAAACTTATTTGTCATAAAGTCACAATTTACTTTTCATAATATTCTACAATATCAAAATTTTATTTATAAATTTTAAATTTCAAGATATATTTTCTATTATTTCCTTTTACATTAGATTTAAGAGGATTTTTTTAATTGATATTATTGAATTTCAATTGTACTTAAAGAAAATTATGGAGTAAGATTAGTTTAGTCACCCTTGACTTAAACATAAAATAAACCCTGAACTCATTTGAAACCAATTCCTCAACTAAAATTCCCAAACTTCACCAGTTTGACACTTTGATTTGTTTGTGGACAGAATCAAGGACCAAGAGATGATACTGTGCCTGACATTTAAGTGGTTCAAGCCATTGTAGGAGAAATTTAAAGCAAGCATTGACAATGAGGCAGGTTAAGGGTAGTAGTGAGGTTGGCAGGAGAGGGGAGCAATTTTGAAAAGGGAAGATTTTTATGTTTTTTTTTATAATGGAATGTTAGGTTATTATTATTATGTTTTACAAGGAACATGATAGCCACTCATATGATGTGTATACTTCATTTCACAATAAACACAATCCGTAACCTTTAATGAAGTATTCACTAAGATAAGAAATATATATAAAGAAGAAGAAGAAGAAGAAGAAGCCAATTCCAAAGTATGAAACTTCAACTACAAAAAGAAGAGAGAAGAATTCTCTGAATTGTTTGAATCTGGGTTGGGAATAAATAGTTTGAGGAAAAATAATGTGAATGCAGCAATATTTGGATAGCATGTTAAGATTGAATATGAGTGGTTTAGTTAGGGGAGGAAGTGTTGAAAAATACAGAGTTTAGGAAGATTTAATGATGAGAACAAGCAACCTCATGTTCAATTATCGACCCACCAACTGTACATAAAATGGCTACTCTGTTAGCAAAGAAATCTTTTTTAAAATCAAATAACTAAGAAAACCTTAATTAAAAGCTAATAGGTGAAATTTATCTTGTATCCTCCAAAAATAACTTCTTTAACATTCAAGAACCTTTACGATCATTATCAACATTACCTAAAGTACTATTGGCATTGGCTGCTTCTTTTCATCTGTCTGCTCTTTGCTCTCTCTTGAGCCCCAGTCCAACTGTTTTTAAAATTTCCTCTCTATCTTGTCTATAATAATTTGTTTCACCAATCTCTAGCACGAATACATCCCTATACTTGAATATTTTTTATAATAAGTGAATAAAATAAAATAAAATAAAAGCATAAGAAGTGTGCAACCCAAGGTAACTTACAAGTTAACCATAGAACCAAAAAGAATGAAAGTTTAAAACCATTTAACCATTTCCAGGAGAAAAGGGAAAGAAGGAATGACAACATAAAGGTTACAGATGACCAAGAAAACATTGTCCTCAAAAGCCCTCTTGTTTTAGTCCACCCACAAAGATTTTGCGATGCAGTCAATGAGAAACAAGCTTTAAGCATTTAATCTTTGATTTTGTATATTTTGATATTTCCTGTAAATCTAGTCTATTTTAGGATTTTTTTTCTTGCTTAGGAATATTAATACTATTTAGAAATCTTAGCTTACTTAGGAGCTAGAAATTTTCTATTTCACTCTTAGTTTAGGACTAGAAGGGCTTTTGGTTCCTATAAAAGCAGCACTTATTCTGCAAAACTACAGGACTTTGAATATGGAATTGTGAGTATTTGATTTAATTTAAGGGTTGCACCCCCTCGGAATCCAAGGATTTTTAGTCTACTTGCCCCATGTCCACTTCAACTACCATGTGTTCTGTCTTCCTCTTCTCTTTTATCTAAGCACCCTTCTTCCATCTCTTACTGCAACAGCAATCTTGGATTATTCACAACTATAGTAAGAATCCCAAACCCTACTAAACATATCCTTAATCAATCTCAATTCTACATACAACAAACCCTAAGCCTAATTCTCTAAACCTGGCTCATCATGAACACTTCGTGGGACAAAAAACCAAGTTGGCCGTCATTATTTGTTAAAAAGGTAATTGTGCCTCAACAAGCTATTTCAGTCCTCTCCTTTCAAATCAGTTCCATGCAGACTAGCCATGATAAAACTAGGGTGTTAGTTAACATGAAAACAAAAGGAGAAACATTAGTTATCATAGCCGAAAAGAACCTGCAAAGCACGCGACACCATTATAATTCCAGAGGATCCAACTACATCATGAACGGCCCATCTAAAAGAGGCTTTAGTGATACTGGCTATTCTCACTTCTTGTTCTCTTTCCTGTTAACTTCCCTGCACTTCCATGAAACATTTTGCTACATCCAGCTCATTTAAAGATTTTCTTAGTCCCTCACACCTTTCTGCACTATGGCACTAACCACAAACACTAACTCTACACTGTAACAACCATTGCAAATAAGCATTACCCTCCCAATCCTGGGATTACAGCAACGCTTGATTTCTTGAGTTGATTACGTGATCCATTAAATTTTGTGGCATTTCTGAGATACTGAGGCTCTGTGGTTTTCTATTGAGCAGGCCTTCATTTCACTCTTTTACAGGAAGGTCTCCCATTAATGCAATGTGGCCAGGAAGAGATGTTATAATCGATAATAGGCTATGTACATCTTAAAAGGCATGTATTTTCTCCATAAATGATGGTCAGAGTAAATAATGAAACTCCAGCTATTCTCAAAATGTTATTCCACCAACAGAAGCATAACAAGAAAAAGATATCATTAAATTTCACATGGGATAGATCTTGAAGTTGGAGTAAAATAACATACCTTAATGCACGAAAGGTTATCAGCACATCCTGGACATTATCAAACACAGAGGCTGAAAAGCCTATAGGCTTGAGGATCTTGGTGATAGCAAATGCATTTATGGAATTTTCAGTCATTGGCATGTGACTTGAATTACCCCAAGTTAAACTAGGATTTTCAATCCCTGGTTGTGCAGCTGCACCGGTAGAGCCAACTGAGAAATTTCCAGATGAATTCGGTAAGAAAACTGGTTCGCACATGACAGTGTCTTTTTTGAACCTCTTCACAGAACCAGACTTTCTTTTCTTAGCACCTGTGCATCGACTGTTCTGAACAAGGTCCACATAATCAACCTTGGGAAGCCCATTTGCAATATCATTACCTTCTGATGTCTTTTCTTCTTGGAAATGTATTGTGAACTTATTTGTGTTTGCATCAATGTTAGGAATTGTTCCTCTAAGCTCGCTAAGCTTTGGATCATATTCATTATCCTCTTTCCTTTCAAAAATATGCTTTGAACAGTTTATGGACCCATGCTCATCAGTTTGCTTGGATGTTTTGATGTTATTTACATCTCCATTACTCTCTCCTCCATGACCTAAGCCGATAAATTGAGAGGATGAAGGTAGATCGGCAAGCAATGAGTTATTGAGAGGAGCAGAAGGGAGATGTTTATCCGCAATACTTACTTCAACATCCATTACACTGTAGACAGCAGAGGAACGTGGCTGCTTCTTCTTGGAGGGAGTATGCAGAGCCCCATGCTTGCGTTTCCGCTTTCGTGAAGACCTGCCTGACCGCAAGCTTCAATTCCATCAGACAAACAACAGAAAAGGGTTGGCAAAAGAAAAAAAAAATACAATTGTTAGTAAATAGGGAATTGCGTTAAGTAAATATATACTTTAGTCATTTTGACTGCCAAAAAACAAAAACTCAAATAAAAGTAATTTGACACTATATTTATGCTTTTTGCTTCTTATTTGCCACAAAGAAAAAACAAAGTTGAAGGTTAGCCAAGCCAACTACTCAGTTATCACTTAGATTATTTGAATGAATGTCACCTAGAAAAGGTAGCATTTGGTCACTATTTCGGAATAAAAAAGACAGAGATAGCTAGAACAAAAGGGACAAGACAAAACAAGAGACAAAAACAGAGTTGTGTTTGGTAGTGGTATACAAGACAGAGTGAATGTCTCTTTATTCTTTTTGATTGATGCAGGTCAAGAGAAAACAAAAAATGTTTGTTTTATCCTTGATATATATTGCCATCTAACTTGCAATGTTTGGAACAATTAATAGATAGCATTATTTTCACTTTATTCTATAATTCGCATTAATTTTATTAACTTACTTAAAAAGGTAATTTCTCCACCCATCAAAGTCGTGTTAAAAAAGGATTTGTAAATATCATAAAAAAAAAGTTCATTGCTAAGAAAACAATACAATTACAATATAATTTAATCAGCCATTAAATCATTTCTCCAAATATATTTAACAATAAAATAAACAATTAAGTAAATCATATATCAAATAAAATACATGCACCAACATAAAATGAAAATCTAACTTGGTTGAAAATGCAAGATGATAATTTCATCACAAATGCACTTTTTTTGTTCTCATTCAATCTCCCACTTTTCATCATTAAATCCAATTTGTTAGAGAACATAACTAATTTTCATTTCTCTACATTATATATGTTTTAATTATTATATTATTTTTTTCATAATGATATTAATTTTTTACAATAATGCTGATGTTAAATATTCTCTCTCTCTTCTCTCTCTAATTTATATTTCTCATATTTCTTATGATTTTTTATTTATTATTTTCCAGTTTTTAGTCTAATGATGGAAATTCAGCTAATTAAAATAAATGGTTCAGATATGAATGTAAGGATATAAATTGAAATCACGAAATGATTAAAAAAGACATTTGTGTAAAAAAAAATAAACAAAAAAAAACTTGGTTTTGTCTCTGTTTTTATCCTTCCTTTTTAGAGGGACATAAAATTGACTAAAAAATGTACTTGAGATACCCAAACTCATTTCTATCCAGCTATCTTTGTCTCTTTGATTCCGAAACAATAACTAAACGCTACCTAAAAGATACTTATCATTTGCTTTGATATTCACAGCAACCAAACAATCTTAAGAAAATAAGGAAAAGAAAGCAAATCTACCTCTCTTCAAATGCATCAATGACGTCAGAACACGACTGCAAATTCTCCAGGGGCTCCCAGGTGTTTGCTGTTTCAGGCCATCCTCGCCTTTATAACAAATAAAGCATATCAGTCAAGAAATTACCTAGAATCAATAAAGTGGATTAGTTGCTCCTTATATTAGTCCTACCATCATGTCATACAAGGTAAGAACCAGTAATATACAAAATTGGAAGCAGAAAAATGTAAAACCTTGATGGGATATAAGAGAGACACTCACCATTTAATAAGATACTGCAACTGACCCTATTTTTGCAACAATTGGAGAGTCATTTGCCATCATCATCAGCCACAAGTTAGCAGCACAAACACACACACATAATCAGAAAAATTATCAACAAAAAAAAAAACCAAACAAACAATTGACTTCCATTCTAAACCTCCCCACCAGAAAGCAAGAAGTCCAAACAAAAGAATTAAACACAAGATTCTAAAAAATGGGTGTATCATAATTTACAATAAAAAAAACACAAGAAAGATGTGAATCAGACCTTTCGTACTCGTTTTCGACGAATAGCCTCGATTTCGAAGAAACCCTCATCAAGTTTTGTCCTTTCTTCATCAAATAAATTGCCTTTCTCATCTTTTCCTTTGGGGTCCTCTTCCTCTTCCTCTTCATCATCATTATCCTCTTCCTCTTCTTCTTCTCCTTCAGTTTCCTCTCGATTCTCCCCATTATCAACCCAGTTTATCTCCTTTTCTTCACCAATATTCCCTTCCCTCACTTGGGTCTCAATTAAACTGTTACTACTGCCCTCTGCAGTATCAGCCAACACTGGATTTGCTGTTGCCTTCCTCTTTCCCTTCATTTTTTTCAAAAAAGTTTGATCCTTTTTGGAGGGAAATGGAGGGGAGAAAGGTGATTTCGTATTAGGAGTTTGGCTTGGAAATATGGATGGCAGAGTTCTATACCTACCGCTGTGTGTGTGTGAAAATGAATGTGAAAGTGGGAGAAGGACCTGACCTGACAACAAAACAGAGGTCCTTTTGCCTGTCTTCGTGTGTTCTTTTTCTAAGATTAGATTTTCTTTTCTTTTTGAGAGTTCAAAATCTTTACCCTATCCATTAAATTATAAATTAATCTCTCTAATTTTAAGAAATAAATTAATTGGTTCCTTTACTCAAAAACTAAATTTTTTTTTCCATTTCAAGATTTTCTTCTACTTTTTTTTTCTTTTTGAGATTTTAAATCTTGATCCAATCGAGTAAATTATAAATTAGTCAATGAATTAATTAGTTTTTTTGCACTTAATTTTACTCTATTATAAACAAATGTCTTATTTTCTCGTAAATATTTATTTCATTTCTCAAAATTATAGAGATTAATGTATAATTTACTCTACCCCTGCCAACAAACCTATCCAATATCATCCCTTTTTCTTTCTCTTTTCAAAAGAAAGAAATTCTTTCAAATTATAATGTATTACCATTTATAGGTATATTTATTATAAAATTTTACTTTTATGTTTATAAAATAGAATAAATAAATGTATTACCATTTATGCTGTGAATTGGACGAAAACAATTAAATATAACAAAAAATATTTAGATTATAAAAAATTATTTTGCGTTTTTATTAAATTCGACTTAACAGGTCAACCCTGAAATCTCTTGACTCAACTTTTTATCTAATTCGGGTTTAAAATTAAATTATATAAGAGTTATCTTAATTTGAACTAATTGATTTGGCCAATCCAAAACTAATATAGAGAACAAGTAAAAAAAATCTAAAGATGAAATTAATAAAAAAAATATTTTGATCGAAATCCTTGCCTAACCAAGTTTTAAATTAAACTATGTGGTGAGAATTGTTTTAATGTAATTTAATTAACTTAACCAGTTCAAAAACAACTCGGCTGACTAGTAAAAAAAATATAAAAATAAAATTAAAAAGAAAAAAATAATGAAATTGATAGCAAAAATAACATTCTCAAACGATTTCTTATTTAGACTGAATTTAAAATTAAAATGTTCAAGAGTTGGCTCTGTATAACTAATTTACCTAGATGATTCAAGGACAACAATTATTAAAAAAAAAAATGAGTACTTGTTTTTCATATGGTGAAGGAAGTGCGTTGCAACCCACTTCTTTTAAATTTAAAAAAAAATTCAATATTTATAAATAAAAAAATATATAGATATTTTTAACATGATTTTCAGTAATAAGCAAATATCTAAGTCCTTAACTCAAAGTATAATTCATATGATTAATAAAACAGGTCCCTAATGAACGTAGCATGATGGCAAAGAATTTGAGATCTGCACAGCAGGTCTCGAGTTCGAGTCAGGGCGTGCATCTCTTGTAAGAGCCTGGAATAGTCGGGGTTTTACTCGCTTATCTGGACCCACAAAGTGCGCTTTCCAGGAGATCTGGACCCACAAAATACGCTTTCTAGAAGATATGTTTCCTCGAATCCAAAAAAATAAAATTAATAAAACAGGATGAGGATCACATAAGCCAATAAATACTAAATAGATATTTCAACATTAACCATTGGCAAATTTGTACAGATAAATTTGTCTAATCATGTGCTGGGAAAAGCTCTTTAATTTTTTTTAACTTAATTATATGAAACAAATATTTTTTTTATATAAAAAGAGTAATACTTCAAATTCCATGGAACAAAATTATTTTTTAGTAGAAATCTCCTTTTTCTTATTAATATCTTTAACTTTTAAAAAAAAAACTATAGCATTTTTATATGCTAATTGTTTGATAAAAAACAAAAGCTAAGGAAAAATAAAAAAAGATAGAGCAATAACTAAAACTTCTTTGTCTCATCAACGTGCTCTCCTTTTTTTTCTTTTTTTTTTTTTTGAAATTTTCATCACAATATTTATTTCTTAAATAATATTCAAGCATGTTCCAAATTTCACTTCTAAAAAGTAACACCATTATAATTTTAATGTGAGTTTATTAAAGACATAATAATAATAATAATAATAATAATACAATGATCACATGTTGTTGCAAGAAACTTTTTAAAAGTGTTATTAAATATGGCTCGGTTCACCATCCTAGAAACCCTCCAGCCTGAATCATTGGCTAACTCAAGTCTTAAAATAAACCATGTGGGTGTTGATATAATATAATCTAGTTGACTTAATGAGTCTAAAAAAAACCCAAAAGATTGGTGAAACATGGTTTGACTTTAAAAAAAAATTAAAGACAACTTAATTGTTTTTCAATATTAGAGCAACGACATATCAGATTAATTCGTCAAACTCCCAACCCAATTCATTGACCTGATTGGGTATAATAACTTTGTATTTTTCTGAAACTATTAATTATAAGATAACAAAAATCAACAACCATAATAAAATAACCAAATAAAAAAATTAAATAGAATTTAATAAAATAATATCTTAAACTTTTAAAAATAAATATAGGTATATAGGCCTATGTGCTTGAGTCTTTAATTTTTTTTTTCTCAAATTGGATGAATGATGTGTCGTCCATCCATTTTTTTTTTGTTAAAAATAGATGATGCGTTGTTTATGAATCTAGATTTTAGCCACCACATGGTTTACTAGAAAATCAAAGTAGTTTATTTTTTGACCCAAAAACTCAATTTTTATCTCATTTTCATTTACCGACACATTAAAAACACTCTAATAACCACAAGAATCTACTTCTTCAGCTAAAAAAACCCTATAATTGGTTCAAAAACATAAAATTAAGCTGAAAACAAAAAAAATCTCTCAACTCCAATATATTTTTGCAGGCAATATAAAAAGGTTAAACACACCTCAATAGCAATACTCTCATTAAAAGGGACACTTTGACATTAATTTTGGTAATTGTTTTCAACTAAATCGGACCAACCAACCTCTTTCTCCCTTTCATCTTCTTATAGTTATTTTCTTTCTTTTTTCTCGAGCCCAAAGATTAAAACATGAAAATAAAATAAAATTCTAAATTAAAATGTAAGAACTTCAAAAAACATGAAAAAAAATGAAAAATCCTTAATGACTAAAAATATTATAAGCATGCCCCAATAAGAGTGAAAAAAAGAAGAAGAAAAAGAAGAAGAGTTGGAGAATTTGTTCACGTATCAATTTTGGTCCATAGAGTCTTAATTATGCTTATTCAAGAAAATAAATTTAATTTTTCTAAATCAATTATCAATTTAATGTTAAAATAATTTTTAAACATTGTGAGAAATCATTTTCAAGTTCACCAAGACAAATTATCAATTCTAATCTTAAATTAAGTAAATGTGAAAGAATCACATTGATAAAAAAAAAAATTAATTAAAGATTTGTGAGCCCTCTTAGTGTTTTTTTTTTAAATAGTTATTTTTTCTCTAACAAAAAGTAATTCTTGATTAACAAGTCGAATATTTCGTGAAATCCTGTAAATAAAACAATTCTTATAAACTTGATTTTGATGGTGCCTTCTTTGACTTGTACATTCCTGTATGTTTTATTTATTAACAAAACAATAATAGTTTTGGCTAAATCACTGAAGCCACGCTTCTAAAAATACTATTTATTATAATAGTTTTTTTTTTAATTTAACTTTTTAATAATTTAATATTTATTTTTATTTATTTTCTTTAATTTTATCTTTAATATTAGATTGTTTTGTAAATTATACTTCATTATTTTTTTATTTTTTATTGGGTTATATACTAATCTCATGTGTTTATTTTATTTTTTTTTGTAATTGCAACCTTTAATATTAGATTTGCTAGAAGTGGAGTTTTATAATTTTTTTCGATTTACTTTTATGAATTTATCTCAATCTCATGATCCAAGTCGTGGATTTAACAGGTTAACTCGGGTGTTATTTTTTTGGATTGCTTTTTATAATTGATTTTTTTATATCACCCTTCAATATTGGGTTGGTTGGAAATTAGGTTTCATAAATGTTTTTTATTTGTTTTTATTAGGTTATTATAATCTTATGACCCGAGTTGCAGGTTTGACAAGTTGACTCTATTTATTTTTTTTTGTACCTTTTTAATTGGGCTTTGTAATTTTTTTCAATTTACTTTCCATAGAGATATCTCGATTGGGTTGAACCGGATCGCGGGTTTGACAAGTTGACCAAGGTCTACTTGGTTTATTTTTTTATATTTTTTAACTGAATATTTTTTTTTCAATGTCACCCTCTAACAACTCAATTTTTTTTATTTAGTTTCTTTTCGAATTTAACTTCAATATTAAGTTGTTTAGAAATAGAGCTTCATAACTTTTTTTTAACTAACTTTTTATGATGTTATTCTGGTCTCATGAGTTTAGTTTTTTTTTTTTATTGATTGCAACCTTCAACATTGGATTTATTGGAAATGGAGCTTCGTAATATTTTTTATTTGTTTTTTATGAAGTTATTGTTAGAGAATAATATAAATCATATCCTGAGACCTCACCTAACAGCTTAAGCTATTGGGTTGAGATGGTTGTTTGACATGGTATCAGAGCCTTGATGACCAAGCGGTCACGAATTCGAATCTCACCATCCTCATTTATTTGATAAAAATTAAGCACAAGGTAAAATGGATATGTGCAAGTTTCAAGCCCAAAAGGCTTTCACTTGAGGGGGTGTGTTAGAGAATAATATAAATTATATCCTGGTACCTCACCTAATAGCTTAAGCTTTTGGGTTGAGATGGTTCTTTGACATGATATCAGAATCTTGATGACCAAGCGGTCATGAGATCGAATCTCACCATCCCCATTTATTTGATAAAAATTAAGCACAAGGTAAAGTGGGTCTGTATAAGTTTCAAGCCCAAAGGGCTTTCACTTGAGGGAGTGTTTTAGACAATAATATAAATCATATCCTGAGACCTCACCTAACAACTTAAGCTATTGGGTTATCACCATCTCATGACTCAGGTGATGAATTTAACATGTTAGCTTGGATTGATTTGGATTGTTTTTTTTATTATTTTTTTTAAATTTCATCATTAATAATGGGTCAATTAGAAATTGAGTTTCATAGTTTTTTTTACTTACTTTCTATAGAGTTATCATGACTACATGATCTAAGTTATAAGTTTGGTAGGTTAATTTAGGTTGACTCTGATAATTTTTTTTATTCTTTTTTTAATTTAATATTTTCTTTCAATCTTATTTTTCGATATTGAATTGATTAGGAATTGACTTTTACAATTTATTTTGATTTACTTTGTATAAAATTATCATTATCTCATGACCTCAAATCATAGATTTGACAGGTTAATACGGGTCTATCTAATATATTTTCGTTTCAATATTTTAAAAAAAATATCATTCAATACATTATCATATCAGTATTTTAAAAAATATATCGTCCAGTATATATTATATTTCAAGATTATGATTTTTTTTTAAAAGTCAGCAATACTTAAAACGTAAAAATAAAATTAATTCGACCAAACATTGATGAATAAGCTAGTTCTTCTATCCTTAGCCGTGCAAGGAAATCATTTTTAAAGAACAACCTACTAAGAGAAAGCACGAGGAAATATAGATAGAACAAAGGATTTTAAAGTTCCATTTGCACCGAAAATTTTGAATTTTAATGAAATATTAGATAGAAAAGGATATATATTTTCTTCCAATAAAATCATTATATATCCTGTCCACTAATTTAAAACCCGAAACTATAGTGAAATAACATATAATTTATAATTGTTTATATCTATGACAAATTAATGATTTTATTTATCTTTTATAAAAACAACGAACTTGGAATGTTTTCATGCAAAGAATATATATATATATATATATATATATATATATATATATAAGGAAAATGGTAAGTAGCATCTAATATTTTTTAGTAGGTGTCTTCCTTTAGAACCTCCCTTTTTCCTGTTTTTTATTTTTTTAGATATAATTTTTTTTGGGATGTAAATTATTTTTTGTTTTTTTTGATAATTCCACTATTATATTTTTTGCGAAAGATAAGATGCCATGCTAGATTGGTAAGGATTCAATTTTGTACACAAGTTATCTCCATATAAAGAGATTGCTTCGCCACACCTGTTTGGGAGTGTGATTATGATTGCTTTTCAAAAAATTTCTCATTTAAAAATATATCAAAATAATATTTTTTTTTATTTTTGACATTAGCGCGTCAAAATGATCTAAAAATACAAAAAAATTATTAATTTGAAGCAAAGAAAAAAATAATTTTTTTTTAATTTTTTCAAAAAAGCTTTTAAAATGCAAAAACAAAAAATATTAATAGAACTGTGCACTTTATATTTTTTCCAAATCTATCAAAAAATTATATTTTTCTATCCACTAATTTAAATGCCAAAACTATACTGAATTAACATTCATTGTATATTTGTCGATATCCATAAAAAATTAAAGATTTTATTTAATGATGAATGAATTAAATTGGATTTTTCATGGTTATGATTTGAGACTAGCGGAGTAATTGAGCTTGATCAGTGGTTTAGCGAGTTAATAAGGCGACTTTCATAAAATAAGATTTATATCAAAATAAAAAAAAAAACTCTCTTAATACTTAAGTTATTAAATAAAAAAGAGAATGTTGAGTGAAAAAATAGTATATGGAGCAACAAAAAAAAGAGTGGAGAAAGCAGGAGTACGGAATGTGGCCCTCTGTGGTCTGCTCTATTGTTTTATGTTATTTTTATTGTATAAACTTAAATAAATTTATATAATAATCTAAAATATTTATAAATTTTTATCACATCAGTTTATCCTATGAAAAGTAGGATAATCATGAAAAATACTTACAAGATAGCTGATGGTAAGCGGAGGAGATAGCTGATGGTAAGCGGAGGAAAATGAGTTATTGCTTGTCATTTGTTTCAGCGCCTTAGTATCTCATTGGTAGCTGGGTGGGCAGCGGGTACCCTTTAAGGTGTCGTGTGGGTGGTGGGTTGCCGTCACCGGAGAAAGGTAGACGTTCTACGATCAATGATTGACTGTTTTTAAACTCGTTACTATGCATTGTAAAGTGACCAGGCTATTGAAAACCAGGGCAGCCACCATGGGTGTCAAATAGCAAATTGAATTTCAAGATGGTAATGGCTAGAAAGATGGATTTAATATCATATGTAAGGTACATTGTAAATAAAATATATAGAAAGAGGGAAGATGCTTGGTTCAAAATTTTTGTTTCTATGCACAACTATTCTCTAAGATTCTGAAACACAAGATTTTCATTGCGGAAGAGAATTAAGACATAAATATACACGAAAGACAAGCCCTTTTGATCCTTTGGCAGGTTAGGAGGTTCTGTGGCAATGCAGTTTATGGATGATGTGGTTTATGCAACCATGTACTGCCTCAACTGTTTGGTTCTATTCTTGTTCTTTAGCTTTCGAAATGCGCTCAGCTCGATTTGCCGAACTCTTTCTCTACTGACACCCATCAACTCCCCAATCTCCTGCAACGTTTTCATCCTTCCATCCTCCATTCCAAATCTCCATCTGACGACCTGATTCTCCCTTGGACTGAGACTTCCCAGAACTTTCTCCAGGTCCTTTTTCATAAATTCCTTCATCAGCAGATCTTCTGCTGTTTCTGCTTCAGGATCTGCAGTCACTTCCTGGGGAATAAGATGCATACAATTCTCAGCAAAACAAGCAATCTAAAAGATGCAACGACAACTGCAAAAGGCGCAAGGTCAAGGCATTAGGAAAGGAATGATACGGACCGAAAGTTTAAGATCCATGTTAAACCCCATCTTCTGGTCAAGAGATCTTGGGGCTTTTGGAGTTAGTAGTACAGCACTGAGCCTCTTCATTGAGAGCCCAGCTGCCTCTGCAACTTCTTTATCATCAGGATGCCTTCCATTTTCACTATACAATTGTTTTCTAGCCTCCTTCACTCTATAAGTTGCATCCACCATGTGAAACTGTAAACTCAAAATATTGAAACCAAAATGTTAGATCAAGAAATGTTTAGTACAGACAAGAGCTAGTGAGTTGTTCCCAAAAAGCATACACCTACTACTTCATGTTTACATCACATTAAAGGCAAATTGTTTAAGCTAAGTCAGAGAAAGGACAACTGAGAGTTGAAGTAGAACTTACTGGTAAGCGAATTGTTCTAGACCGATCTGAGAGTGACTTGCGTACTGCCTGTTTAATCCACCAGTGAGCATATGTTGAGAATTTGAAACCTTTTGATGCATCAAACTTCTCTGCACCTCGTACTAGGCCACGGCATCCTTCCTGCAAGTAAACGAACAAGTTTTAGTCATTACTGCATAAAGCCAGGAATATCACGAGTTTCAATTTCCCTTTACCTTCTTTCTTGATTAGCTCTATTTATTGGGACCTTATGGGGGTAGTTGGAGTATTACAGAAGGAAATATAACAATCTGGGTATTTGGAGTTATTACAGAAGGAAATATAACAATCTGTGTGTTTTCTTGCTTGTGCTTCTTGGCGTCTGACATTGGGTGTATTGGGATATATAAATATTTTGTTGAATGTACAGGAAAACCCTCTAACCCCGTTTGTTTTTACACAAGGCAGTACACACACCTGAACAAGATCTTGGAGATTCATCCCAGTTCCCTGATAATTTTTGGCAATTGAAATAACAAGCCGGACATTGGATTTTATCATTTTATCTTTGCAAAGGATGCCATAGTTTAAGCGCTTCCTCAAAGTTAACTGATCAACTCCAGCCGCAGAAGCCCACTGTGCAAAGCTGGGCTCGCCTCCAAATCGCTCCTTCAGCTCCTCCTCAATCCTTTCAAGTTTTAGCAGGTCCTAAATGACATTAATAAAAAAAAAATGAGACATCAGAAATCTGACAAGATTGAATAAAAAGTATACATATGCATAAAGAATTGAGTTGACAGACACTACCTACCCTATTTATCTCTGATTATACAATTTTCAACATTTAAGTCTCCACTTTCTCACAAAAGGTCACATAATTCTTTTTTTGTTTAATAAGTAACCAAGTTTTTCTAATTATCAGTAGCATAAAACTCATGTTGGAAGGTTCCTTAATCCCCCCACATGACCTCGAATTCTCAAAAAAAAAAAAAAAAAAAACATTGTTCTTCAAATTACATTGTTAGTGGTTTATTCATAATCAGACCTGTATTCCTTCTGACAACTCCACTTCTTCAGTAGCGCTGAGAAGCCTGGAAGAGCTGCTGGCTCCTCTAAAAAAGCGCAATGGATCAGACTGGTCCACTTCTTGCAAGGGCACACGCTTTTTCTTGCTGGTAGAACCGGACTTCACGGATACAACATTTGCAGCAGCCTTTTCAGCTGCTCTTGCTCGTCTAGCTTTTCTTTCTGTTTGGCGCTTTGATCGCACAGCTATACCCTCCGAAAGCTGTTTTTGCAAAAGTGCAAGTTCTTCCTGTGTTGGTTCTAAACAATCATATTCTTCGGTCGGGTATTGCACGGAATATTCTTCTCTTAATCTAGTTTCAGCTGACACGGAATCTCCTATTATATCAGCTCGTTCTTTTTCAGTAAGCAGAGACCACATTGATGAGAAGGAATCTGTTGTAGATGCTATTGGAATTTTTGTTTCTTTCTTCATAGAAGAGTAATTCTTAGCCATTTCAGCTGCATCTTTCGCAACCTTGACAGCAGCTCTTGCAAGAGCAACTGCTTCAGCAGCAGCAGCAGCAATTACAGCCTCATCATTTGCGATAAGTGTTTCTGCGGCTAAACTAGTTCCAAAGGGTGGCTGCACACATATCAAAGTAGAAAATAGATTAAATTACCATATAACACGGGTCATCAATAGAATATATCAGAAACAAACTGACTGCAGCAACTACAGTATTGTAACTATGATAGCAAGATCAACCAAAAGAGAAGATCATCAATAGCTTTAAAAAGAAAAGAAATCAATATAATTTGAAAATCTGATTAGCAAGGCCCTAGATGAACAGTTGAAAATTTTCTGACAGTGGTTTGATTAGCAATAGAACAAAAAAAACAAGGCATCTAGGGAGCTTACTATTAACTTGGTAGACCGAAATTTGAGAAATTAAGGTCATTTATTTAATGATATGAAAACTCTATGCAAAGGCTAAAACAATGCACCACCACGTTCTGAGAAGCCTGTCTCCCAGCTTAATTACCAAATATAACAAATAACTATTATGGTTTTGTTGTGGAATAAGTAAACAAGTTTAATAAGCACTAATCGCTCCCCACCCCCTCCCCACCCCCAAATTTTAGGACTGTAGTTGCAGTAAAATCCCAGATAGAGCAAGGCTCACCTTCTTCTGTGGACCGATTCCCCCTATATACGTCCACGGTCTGTTTGCAGAAATTGAATCTGAATGAGGTTCTAAAGAAGGCAATCTCAGCTTCTCCAGATCAAGCACCGCGGTTGATGGTGATGCAGAGGACAAAACACATTGTGCTAGGAAAAAAAATCAATATAGTCTTAGAAATGACTGCGCTCCTTACAATAATCATGTTCACAATAATCTTGACGAATTTAAGCTGTTAAGTTAGGTAATTGTGTATAAAAGTATAGCAACTTAACAACAGCCCTCGAGTAAATATTCTAAATGGATGCAACAACATCAAACTAAAACCAGGAACACAGATTCAAACAAATGGTAATACCACCTCCATACAAACTACAGTTGCAAAAAGTTAAGCGAGAAAATATCAAGTAGATGCTCGCTAAACTTGCAAAACAGTCAGCAAGGAAATTAAAAAGAAAGCACACTAAGTTTTTCTCAAACGATAAGCATAAATTATAAATATTTGGTGACTTCATGTGGCCATAGGAATACTATTAGAATGTGTCAATTTTGCATTGGATTGGATTTTCTAATCTAGAGTTCTTGAGAATAGAATCCATACCGCTATTCCTTAATGTGAATACACAATGGTGAGAGCAGCAATGGTGAAACAAAATAACTATAAATAATTCCAAAGAAAACCAGAAAACACCCATCTCAGTTCTAGCTGAAGCAAAGACATGTACTGAGGATACCTATCAAGCTACTTATAACACCAAAAAAAAAACCACCACAATTCTTATTGAAACAAAAATGTCGAACAAAATAAAATTAAAACCCGCCCATTTCAGTTCTGGTATCAAACATAGCATTTGTCATAAGTTGTGAACAAAAAGAAAAAAAAAATCTTCCAAAAATATTACTGAAATCCAAGACTTTCATTACTCGGTGGCATTCAAAAAACATAAAACAAAACAAATATCCATTTCAGTTCTGATTGAAATAAAAGCATTCAGGATTGCTTCGTGGTCACAACAAAGAAATACCCAGTTCAAGTATGGTCAAAACAAAGACATTTGTGATAAAATATCAAGAAATGAAAATAATAAAGCAAACAAACAAAACCCATTTGAATTCTAACTGAAACAAAGGCATTGGTAAGTAAGCAATGAAGAAAAAAAAATGCAACAAAGCAACTCACGGAGTTGGGTATGGTTGGTGCCGTGGTGTTGGAGATTTCTAAAATGTATAGAGAAAGTGTCTGGTTGGCACTTGAACTGTGGCAGTAAACAAGACATTCTCTGCTGCTACTACTCTAGCGCTACCTGCTACAACTATTATAACCGTCTGTTTCTTGTATCATTCAACTCAGTGTTTTTTCTATAAAGAAACACTCCATGAAAGAACTGTCTTCTTATCTGCTTTATTTCGAAGTTTTGGACTTCAAAACACAGAGAGAGTGAGAGAGAGAGAGACGAAGAGTGAGGTGTGGTGTTATTTGCTGGTAGTGTGGTGATAACATGAAAGGATAAGGGGAGAGCGGCTTCCTGCCTTTGCCTGCTGGCGAGACATAGACAAAATGAACCAGTCCAATTTTATATATTTATACTTGTACTTTCCAAAGGCATTTTTTTATTTTTTGAAAAAGAAAGTCTATGCTTAATTCCCTAATAACATATTAATTAGCCTTACTTGATTAATATATCAAAAAATTAAAAGCTTGGGGATAAATTTATATCATACCAGTGGAAGAAAAGAGACGAACAACTGCAATTACAGACAGCTCTCTCCAGTTTCAGCAATGTAAAAATTGATGAAAAGAAACTAAAACGTCTCGTGGTTTTACTGTTGAAAAAAAAAAAAA
>Ga0325405_1001432_pt1 | contig 24169 bp, 11 predicted proteins | sample PopdelMetagenome_21_FD_205663 | JGI IMG/M metagenome (GOLD analysis project Ga0325405, IMG submission 205663) | Populus deltoides microbial communities from Bellville, Georgia, United States - Xylem-Control-R2 | ecosystem: Host-associated > Plants > Phyllosphere > Stem > Wood/Secondary xylem...
TTATATAAAGTATGATTTATTTCATGATGTTACCGCAATAGTTAAATCCACAATATTTAAATTAAAAACCATCAATATTAATATATATTTTTTAAAATTATTTTATAACCTCAATTTCAAAAACATTATTAACCAAATACATTAAACTACTTTTTCTTCAACCTCAATTTCAACCACAGTTTTAACCAAACACCTATTTTTTCAAACGAACCACAACTAAAAGTACTTTTTATAAAACAATTTTTTTCAAACCACAACCACAACAACTATTGCAATACAAACACACTCAGTATCTTTCAAGTGTCGGGGTTTTGTGTTATTTGGCCTTTTAGGTGTGAAGAATGACAGCAAACTAAGAAAAATGAAGGGCAGAGAAAATAATTTACTGGAATTACATTTTTCATTTATCTGATGCTCTCCTTGAATACACACGAGAATAGATAACGAACTCCTTCAAAAAAGGAGTCATAACTCCACTTAGAGTCAGCACTAGACCGCTTAAAAACATGATTGAAATAACCATTTACTACGTGGTTTATCGGTAAAAACTTGAGATTAAATTTTTTTTTTTTTAATTTCAGATTTGAATCTTGTGGTTATTAATATAATGATTACTAGAGGCTTATATGGTTATTAAATTTAGAGTCCATGGGATTAGTCAAGGTGCCCGCAAGCTAGTCCGAACACCCACGTTAATTAAAAAAAAAAACATTATTGAAATTTCTTAAAATGAAGCAAGGTTATTTATTAAAATTCTTAAAAACTCTGAAATTTCTTAAAATTTCTAGCAAATAATTAACTTTGTATACATATAATTTCTTAAAATTTTAATATTATTTATTAATTTCAAGTTGGATAAATTAATATTTATATCCAACTCCAAACTAACCTTTTACTTTGAGATCTTATTTTAACCTCGTCAAGTCTAAAAAAAATGTTATCCATTGTGTTCTAGTAAAATTGTGACATCCAATGCCATATCTGACACGTCAGTTACACGAAGTTCGGGTGCACCGCATAAAACGAAAAACAAAAGAAAGATAGGGGCACATATTGAAAAATGGTGAAATTATGGAGCAAACAATAAAATAAAATAAATGTAGGGTCAAATGCGTAAAAGTAAGAGTAGTATACTGCTCTATGTACTTTGGAGGCTCGTGTCAAAAGACGAATCTCAGTTGGCAAAAGAAAAGGAAAGAGGAGAAAGGAAAGAAAGTATGGGCTTGTTACTGAAGAATTACTCGACAATCACTTCTCGCTACCGATCTCAATCTCAGGTATTTGGGTTTTTAGGGTTTAGTATTTAGAGTTTGAGCTATGTTATTTTCTTGTCCTTTGAATTTATTTGTTCGTTGTTCTTTCAGAAGACACAGGGCGCCTTCTCTCTTTCGCGTCGCGGATTCCATGTTGAACCTGGTCCTCGCGAGCAAGCTGTTAGTCTCTCCCTCTCTTTCTTCTTAATTATTCATATCCCAAATCATTTTTTCCCCTTTAGTTACTTGTAGTAGTATGCAAGCATTGAAGCATTTTTATTAGCAAAATCAGCCCACCTTTGTTGTCCCCCTTTTTTCTTTGGTTGCAAAATGATGAGGCTTCGTTGGTTTTATTCATAAATCTAGGTCGATTTGAGCTGTGTAATTCGTGAGGTAAATAAATAAATCCCAACAAGGATTCAATAAACTTTTGGATTAATTTTGTTTTTCCGATCATTTTGCAACTAATTTCTCACTGAGTTCTCAATGAGAGCCATAGACATCGCCTTTGCTTTGCACTTTTCTATATGATTTTGTTGGGAAAACTTCTGAAGTGCTTTTTATCAGGAATAAAAGCCTACCCTTCTATTTAATTCCCTAAATTGCAGAAAGATACCCCATTTATAATAAATCTGTCATCTAATTCTCTTATTATCGCTTACATTTTTTAACTTTCATTCACCTTAGAAGTTAATGCCAGTATAGATTAAATTGTGTTTACAGCAAACTAGCAAGACTCTACCCTTCTTTCCTTCACATAAGGTCACGGGTCCTGCAGATTTCTTTCAAATCCTTTATGGTGAAACTAGAAATCAATTTATTGTTCCATGCTCTTGGGGCTTGTCTTAAGCAGTAAAGAGCGAGTTGTAGTCTATAAGCATTCTCTACTTTTCCATTCACAGCATAGCCTTAAGGTTTAATTGCTTGAACTTCTTCTAGTCCACCGAAGCTGAGTTAATGTCTTGTTAAAATACTTGACATTCAGAATGGGTTGCGAAAAGTAAGATTTGTTCTTGCAGATTCAGTCTGTGGAACAGGTACAATCATTTCGTTGCCTGGCTGTTGCAAATAACTTCTTGCCACCAGCTGAGCCTTGTGATTTTGGTTTAAAATGCCTGCTCCAATCTGTAGTGCATGGCACTTTTCTGTTCGTGTGCCTTGATATAATCCATTAGTTCATATGTTGTAAGTCAACGTCTGTCATCTTCTCAACTGCACCTATATGTTCAAGTTTCTGCTGAAAATTTTCAAGGACTTCTTCACCAACATCTTCTCTATTTCAATTTCACCTACAGCTCTCTATGTGGTTTAGAATTTCAACAGCCATTCATGAAGAATTGCCAACAAGTTAATTGTCCTCCACTGCTTTCAAATTCTCTTTGCAATGTCTGCATCTTTACAGTGATTTCTTTTCTAATCCTTAAAACTCAAAAGTTTCCTACTTATGTGTTGCCTTTTAACTCCACTCGTTCTTGGATGTATTTGCCTGCCATTTTCTGGATTACCCCTAATCCTCCAGCTTTTCCCTTCTCAATTTTCCTTGTAATCCTTTCTTCCATGCTATTGCCCATGATGGCTGTTCTTTGTATCTCTCCTCCACCAATTTCTGTAGAATTCCAGTATTCATGGTGATTTTCAGAAGTAGGAATCTGATATGAGGAATACAGTTAAAAAAAAAGGTCTGCACTTTGTGCAGGCATAGAAAGGCTTTCATACTAAATTTGAATGTAGCAGGTGGAAACAAAGATGGATAATTGATCTTACTAATACAACAGCAACTGTACAAGAGCTAAATGAGTTGTCCCAAAATCCTTCTACTCAAGATGGGGCAGTTTTTGTTAATTTTTGACAAACTCATCACTGTTGATACTTTACAATCTGTTTTGAAAACCAATTTCACAGTCTAGGGAATACAGAGTCATTAAAACCAGGAAACTACCTCCTGCAGTTGTAGAGACGTGAAATTTTCATAGTATAGGAAATAACAAAGTTATGTCCTTATGGAGTCGGTGATAAACTGCTGGATATGTACAACTGCTGCGCTTTATCAACTGTTTGAAACCCAATTTCATAGTCTAGGAAATATGCAGAGCCAAAAACCAGAAAAGTATGAACATGAAAATTCCAAAGTTACCTCTTAACTGGCAATTCTACGTTGAAATAATCAATTGCTAAAAATAACTGAATATGTGATTGTTGAGGTTCATATATGAGTAACGTGCTAATTTGTTTACCTTACAGCTCCTGGCCGAAGATCCATCTCTTAAGCGATTCAAATCACATAAGAAGAGTGTGTGGAGACTCAAAAGATTTGGAGATGTTCTGACACTTGTTGTTGTAGCAGGTAATCTGATGCTGCTGGTGTAACTGGAAGAAAATTGCATGTAGTTCTGAAAAATTGTTTTTGGTACGAAACTACATAAAAATATTGGTAATTGGTTAAACCTCATTGGTGGGGTTCTTTGGTGTGCTACAAGAATTAGACTAGAGGAATTTAAAATATTTGGAAGGTATAGAATTGAAAAAACATGTGGGTGTCAAACTTTTTGCGTGTAAATGTCATTGTTAATTGAAATGATTATTGACTTTCCAAAGAGCACATTTAAACAAAAAGTTGAATTGAGCATTTATTAGTGTCAGTGATAGCATGCATGTTCTTTTACCTGTAAAACTGATTAGAACAACTTTAAGCAGCAATATGGAAGCTTCAACTTGGTTGTATGCTCTACTATGCCTCAGTATTTCATATCACGATGACTGGCAATGCAATCTGATGCACTGGAGACTTTGGTGTCTTAACATGCTCTATGTTTGTTATTTTTTACTATACTTGGCTGTATGCTCTACTTTATTTTTGAATAATAATGTGATTGCTTAAATTGAACCAGGGATCCTCTGCACAGTATAGTTTATCTTCCCTGGAATTGCAGTCTTCTACCAAAGCCGTCTCTGTTACAACTGGTAGTATTCTCATACGCTTTTGTACTGTGTTTTTGTTTCAGGCTGTTGCTATGAAATCTATGTCAAAACAGTAATGCGGGAAGAAGCTCGGAAACAGGCAAAGGAAAGTGCATGATTGGGAGTTTAGTGTCTGAAATTTCTGTTTCTGCCAAGAACATCAGATCCTCTTCAATTTTGTCAGTGTCCAATAAGTAGTAACTATCATGATGTGATCAAATGCTTGCCCTCTTGCTTCTGTTTTTCGGTCGTGTAATAAAGTTTGTCTTTTGTCGTGCCATATTTATAAAATAAGCATATGGGAAAATTACCCCAGTTGCGTCCTGTTTTTTTGGGACCCCGTAGTCATTTGAATTGGCATCTGTTTCGTTCCATCCTTCACCTATTGAAAGATCGAAGCACATAAATTAATGGATATATTTTATTTTGGTTAAAAAATCCAGTTATATAGCTTTTTTTTTCAGTGCCATCTAAATAATATTATTAATAAATAAAAAATATTTTAAAATAAAAAGTAATTCTTCTAACCACGCAAACCTTGAACAGCAAGTCAAATTCAGAGATTTCTTAAAGATTGTTGTTGATTCTGTCAAACAAATGCAAAAAACTTAAAATGGCAAATCCACGACAAAGCTACAGAACTTCAAGCATTCCAGTTTTACAACTTGCAAACGAGCTTCAACTAATTGGACTACCATCAAGAAAGTGGTAACCTCCTACGATTTTACAATAATTATAGACAATCTTATATCTGAAGATGCTCTTGGTTGTGCATGATCAAGTCCACCTATTTTCTGCTAGACCAAAAATTTTCTTCCACTAAAATTTTCTGTCTGAGGTGAGATCAAGGTGTCTGTTAGAAAATTATGAATAGCTTCCCAGAGAGGTTTCATGATCAAGACATCGCTTGCTTTCAGGGCCCGAATGTACTGATCACCAAAGTTTTGAGCATCGGCCTGAAGACAGAGTTGACAATAAGAAGCCAGAAGCAAGAATCAGAAGCCGGGCATGCAAAAAGAAATTGCAGATCAAAATTGAGGTCATAAAGAGTCTTCCCAGTTTCAGATAGCTTATCAATGAAAGTGGACTGGAAATGTGAAAGCAGTTCCATATACAAGTTGTTCACCACATTGAAGACAGAGTTTTTTGTTGAGAAGAAGGAGGGCAGTGCAAGTGTAGTCTCTCATAATCAAGCATTTCTGGAAATTTGTGATTGTTTTATATCCTTGTAACATGAAAGTAACACTATCTTTTGACAGGTGTAATTTATTTTTCATTACAAAAGTAGATGCTATTAGGTTAAGAAAAATACGCTTTAAAAAATCATCACTTTTGGATAATATAACATCTAAACACTTGCTTAATTTTGTATAGTAATTTTTTGTTTTTTTTAAACAACCGAATAACTTGTATTTATAATGTTGAATGATCAATAACTTATATTTTCAGTTATTTGTTAGAAAGTTCAAAAAAGATTTAAAAAATTATGATTTTTGAACATATATATATATATATATATATATATAAAAAGCATTGTTGTTTTAGCCAAATGTTCTTTGTATAACCTGCTTGAGAGTATGATAGATATTGCTTTTCAAAATGATTTTTCCATTAATATTGATCCATAATTAGGCTAGAAAGGAAAGGGTAACTGCTTAGAAAGGGAGGTGCTCAAGATAGTTTTGGGTCAAAGGCATGTTAGGAGGGCTACCATTGAAGGTGGCGGGTTGATCTCGGTTGAAGAAAATGGTAACGTGTGGCTAGAGAAGGTTGGCCAAGAGATGAGAGGTTGAAGATGGGTGTACTTTTTTGTTGTTTTTTTCAAAAAAAATCAAAAAATAAGGTCGAAAATTAAATAGCAACAACTTGAACAACCAAAGAGATAAAATCTTACTCAGAGTAGGAGTCTTTAATAAAATAACTAATTAGAAGTAAGATATTAAGTTGTGATTTATACGTGTATCAATAAAAAATGAGTTTAACTTGTTTTAGGATTTAAGAAACCTTTTTATTTGATACTAATATCAATATAGGATTAAAATTACTTTTGTAAATAGGATTCAAACTTTACAACAATACAAATAGAATTAGATTATTACAAACGATGATCAACCCCACAAATTCAATTTCAACAAATTTATTTATCTTTTTTTTTCTCAAAGGGTTTTTTATGCTTTCTTTTATTTTTTTCCTTTATTTCTTGCACTTTAATTAATGTAATTTTCTTATCTTTTGAGACTCTTGTATTTTCATTACATTGTGATATTTTTAGAATGGAGTGCCTATAATAAAGGTACGGGATTTGAGATCCTTTATTTAGTAAGAGGTAGTTGTTGTCTCATTATAGATTTAATTATATGAATATTTCTTTAACAAAAAGATATAGCATTGCTTATGCTATATTTTAATTCCATTTTTTCACCCACAAACTTTATATGGTATAAGTGGCACTTGGTTTTGAGAATTTTATGGATATTAGAGACGGCAATGGAGATTCATGGAAGCCGAGCATCACTCTTCATCTCCACCTTTTATTTTTAATTGAGGCAATTTCACTTTTTCATACCCGACTTTTAATAGAGATCCACATTAATTTTTTTCATCATGATCAATTTCCATTACGTAAAGTATATAGATAATAAAAAAGTATTTTATATCTATCCGACAAATTTAATCATTTTTATTGAGTCTTTTTTTTTATTTATATCATTTTTTTAATTGAGTTATTTTGCCTTTTCATTTAACAATTTTAATTTGATTTTGCAAAATTGATACTATGTAGACCATGAAATGGTGTTTAGAATCATGGACATGCGAGAAAATATAAAATAAAAAACTATTAAAAAAAGATAGAAATGCAACATAAAAGAAAGATATAGTCTATTATGAGTTGTAATTATTACACACAATGTTTTCTTTAATTTTTCTTTGTTACCTGACTTTTTTTATTTTTGATTTAATCATTTCATGTTAGGTTGACTTGGGATTAGATTTGATATTTTATTTTAGTTGGTTTTATATGGAGCTCTCGTGATATTAATGCTTGACTTGACAAAATAAAACTTAATTTTATTGATCAAACCAATTAAAACTTTAGAGATCTAGTTTCAAACTCAAACAAATATTCAATATATTTTTCTAAAAAATAACATTCTTATCTCAATTTCTCGACTTAATCTTTGATTGAAATTATCAGATTTGTTATTATTTATTGGCACATATAATTCTTATTTTATTTTATTGAATACATGTATAAACGTTTCAGTTTGTAGTTTCAATTTTTCTTGATGTTAAAAAAACTATTATACATTGAGAATACTTCATCCCATAGCATAACATAGGGAATCAAGCTAGTTTTGTTCTCAATGATGCAAGAGATGTTGATTGTGTGAAGCATATTAAAAAGAAACTAAAAGAAATAGTGTTTTTACCGTGTACTACCTCACAAAACACTATTCATTACAATTGTTTTTTCTTTTGCTTTTTTAATTCTTCATTGAAATTTATTTTATTTGAGATTAGATTTCATAATTTATTGTGGTTCTTTTTATGTGGTTATCTAGTCTCCTTACTCGTGTTGTGGGTTTGGACAAAAAGCTAAAAGAGATGGTCTTTTTACTGTGCACTACCTCAAAAAAACACTATTTATTTCAATAATATTTTTTTAAAATATATTTTTTTATTTCATCATTCAACCTCAAGAAAATACTATTCATTGCAATAATTTTTTTTTCTTTTTAAATAATTTTTTATTTCATCCTTCAACATTTAGTTTATAGAAGATTATGTTTCATGATTTGTTATTGTTTGATTTTTATTTGATTATCTCAGTCTCTTAACCCGTGTTGCAAGCTTTGTGGGTTAACTCGGTTGACTCGGGTTTTTTTTCCCTTTCTTAATTGATATTTTTTTTCAAGTTCATTATTCAATATTAGGTTGATTAAGAATTAGACTTCATAATTTATTTCGATTTGCTTTTTATAATGTTATCATGTTCTCATGACCTGAGTTATGAGTTTTGTCGGTTAACCTGAGTTGACTCCAGTTATTTTATTGTATCTTTTTTTTAGATTGATTTTTTTTTTCAATTTCATCCTTCACACAATAGATTGAAAGCATGAATTTTTTTGTTTGGAAAAATAGAAAAATTTATTAGGGACTATACAAGAATCAAACAAATGTCAATCGAAAAGGGGGAAAACAAAAGCACCATAAACAGTAATAGCAAAATATCAATAGACATTTATCTGTCGTGAAATAAGAAGAAAAAAAGAAAACATTGCAGGTCTGATACAAGACTTATTTATAGCTTATAAAGATGCCTAATAATCCTAGGAACTGAAGGAGAAGTTGCCATCGTTTTGGTTTCCATGTTAGAATAGGATTCTAATCTCGGTCTTGTATTTATTCTTTTTTTTTAGTTGTCTTTAATGCTCCTTTTTGCCACCTCTTGGTATCCTGCTAATATTAGGAAATACAATTAAGTTGCTGAATTATTCTCCTTGTATAACAAAGAGATTGTGTCGGCCATGTGTTTCTTAAGTCAGCTTGAATTCCTTTGTTTTCTTTGTTGTGTTTTCTCCTCACCTGACAAGGAAATAAAATAAAATAATAAATCCTAATATTTAAAGGAATAATTATTGTTCCCACATATAATAAGAAATCCAATATTAATCAGAACTCCACAAAACACATGAAAACATCACATAACAAGGCTGGCTGAAACTGATACAAAATTGATAGCTTTATTATCAAAACTTCATGGCTCAAATAAGGATGGTTAGGCCCCTCTTGCATATGGATTAAATGTAAAGTCTCCTTTTGATGCTCTAAAGGATCTTCAAGTTCAGCCTTAGCCGAAATTTGCACAACCAGTTCATTCAATGCTTCTTTTAAGGCCTTCGCTTTGGACCTTGTGGTGGGTCCACTTGAAACGTGTAATGGGTTCTTAGTGTTCACGGGCTTATCCACATCAATCCTGCTACATTGCTTCAATGTAATTGAGATGCATTACCCTGATCAAGTAATACATCATTTTGGTTTGTCTTAGCACATCCCAGATTATGTTGATACCGGTAACGAGCTGCATAGTATCAGACATAAAGGTAAGCGGGAGGGGAATTGGTTGGTGATTCATGCAACTTTCCTAGATATTTAGGATGCTAGGATAAATCAGATATTTGAGGAGTGGCCTCCAAAGATTGATTTAGATACCTACATGAAATGATATTTTTTTCCATTATATGTCAGATTAATACACCTACATGGTTGTGTTTCCTGAGGCGTCTACAATAGGATGCATTATAAGTCTCAATATCCAATATATAATTGATTAGTATGCAATATATATTAAATATTATTAATGTTATTATAGATGATGAATGCTAATTATTTTTTAATGTATATATATAGATTCATCACTTAGGAGGCTCGAAAAGCAACAATTACTATCCGTGAAGATATTGATGAAATGGGACATGTCGTTGCCAACATTATGCTAAATTTGTATCATGATGGACTTCAAGAGGTTGGGGAGGCTCAACATCTTGAAGCGGTATTAACAAAAGATGAAATTATTTATCATGAAAGGGGACATGTAGTTGGGGATGTCGGTTCATGCACGAGCATCCCAGACTTGTGTATGAGCTGACATGATTTTGGTGTTGACCTCTACATGGGCGTTATAGGTCCGTCCTCGAGTTGTAGGGTGGTGGTGTAGGTCCATTCACAAGCACTTCAAGCTCATCCATAAGTTAAGATAATTTTTAGATGTAGTTAAATTATATGATTTAATTTTATAAGAATTATGAATTTATTTTAAATTTAATAAAATTTTATGTGAATCATTGTGTTTAATTATGAATTGTTAATTATTAATTTGGATGAATCATGAGGTGTGTTGATCTTTTAATTGTGTTAGAGAGATTAATAGTAAATCATGTTTTCTAATTGTGGTGCTGGGATGTTGTTGGGTTGTGAAAATTGTAATGCTGTCTTAGTTTTATATATATATATATATATATATATATATATATATATATATATATATATATTTTGGATTTGCCACAATATCCTGGATATATATATATATATATTTTTTTTTTTGGATGATTCACAATTCTCAATTGGAACTCATGAGCTGTAAACATGGAATGCAACTCATGAGTCACAAATAAAAATTATAACTTATTAAATAATATTAATTTTTAAAATATTTATAAAGTATGTTAATTTCTCTAAATTTTTTAACTTTTTAACTGTGATAAGATTAAAAACAAATCCTAATAAATTACTACAATTATAATCACTTGATGTGACTTAAGAGGGCTAGAATCAGAGGATATACATTAGTAGTATGATGCATTTTTAATCATGTTTGAATTTTCATATTAATTGTTTTTTATAGTATTTTTATTTAAAAGTATATAAAAATAATATTTTTATTTTTTAAAATTTATTTTTAATATCAACATATCAAAATTGTATAATATTATTAAAAAATTAATTTAAAAAAAAATTGAAATGTTTTTTTTAACTAAAAAACCAATACACGTGATTAATTTACTATTCCTGTCTGAATAAAAGCACAGTACTAGGTTCACCGTTCACGTCACCTTCCATGATTCAAGTCTAGTAGCTGGACATCTGTGAAAAATAAGGCAATCATGTAGTATAGTCAAACTACTTTTGTTGATAAAATTACCAAATTGCCGCCAACAAAGACTGCTTGCATGTTTTCTAATGGATCTAAAGTCGACTACTAGGAAATTGTTTTTGTATCGTTAGGTTTCTCTCTGTCTATCTGAGGCTGAGCTGTAAATCTCAAACGCACCCACACGAATTTTGGCAGTCTTCTCTTTTTCATCATCATCCCCTCCAATAATTTCTCTGCTAGCAGAAAGCTTATTGATATTTGAAGAAGGAGAAGAAGAAGGTCCATCAGAAAGACAGGAGACAGGGAGATAGCGCTTGCTAGCTAGATAGATATCATCGATCATTATCTACTATTATCCATCAGCGTACTTAACAAAGTAAAGAATTTACCTATGGCACCATTTGCAGGGACAACCCAGAAGTGTAAGTCATGTGAGAAGACTGTATACTTTGTGGATCAACTCACTGCTGATGACAAAGTCTATCACAAGGCTTGTTTTAGATGCCACCACTGCAAGGGTACCCTAAAGGTAAGCTACATAGTCCCTTATTTCATAAGCACATGAAGGAGTCTGCAGAAACTCCAAGAGCTGAGCTTTATCATTGATATATCCTCTTTTACTTGATCATACATATTTATAGCCACCCTCTGGTTAAATATTATCACTGTTGTAGTAGATGGTTATAGATATTTTGATTGGGAGGGGGGTTGTTTTAGGTGGATGATTGTGTGCTTGCTTGGTATGTCAAGATTAGATGCTAACTTGTCAACTAAAAGGTGGTTTTTTCTCATTTTTATTTCTTAAGCTGATTTGTTTTTCCAACATATATAGCTCAGACAATATAAAATGTTTTTTTTTTTTTTTTTGCTCTGGAGTCCAAATTGAAATTATGATTTTGCACTTGTATTCATCTTTCTTTTTTCACATGACCATTTCAACTGGATGGTCTACAGATGGGGTTGTTTAGATCCTTTGATGTTGTTAGATGCTGTTTGTCCTAGTTGGTTGATGATAGGTCACTTTCTTTCGGCCATGAAATTTGCTTGTGGATCCTCGATTTTTGAGTGGTGATCAAGGAGTTCTGCGCCCCACAGGCTGCCAAGGGGAAGGAGAGGTGGGGCTGAGAGAGAGATCTCATTTTCAAATCGTTGCCAAACAAACAATGACTTGTGTGTGGTTAAAAAGCAATTCGTGGTTGCTTTTGTTTTTGTCGGCCTATTGGGTAGTTGGGAACAGAACAATGGAATTTTATTCATTTCCAAACCGTAAAGCTGATTGAACAGTCTTCCTGCAGATATCAAATGCAAACTGACTGTTTCGTTAGTCCTTGGGGCGTGTGAATCAGATTTTATCCCTATTGAACTTTGTTTCCTGGTTGAACTGAATGATATTAAGCTGATATGCGACCTGCAGCATGAACGTACAGATAAGATAACTTATAGTGAGTTTTTTTTCGTTTTCTTCTCTGCCATAAACTGACCGCTAGGTACCACTAGAAATGTGTTTTAACTGAACCAGCGTGCAATTGGCAACTTTCATGGCAATTGCATTGAATGTGAACACATTGGAAAGGAAACTTACTGTCAAAGGATTTCACTCATCTGTCAAGATATATTGAAACTTCTCTTCTATTGGAAGCGTATATGGATCGGTTATTGAGTTGCCTATTCGTTCTCTAATCTCATGACACTTAGAGTTTCATCTCTGCTCATGCTTCTCAGGGTGAACCCTGGAGCTTGTTCCAGCAATTAAAAGACATAGCAAACCCGTATAGGAAGTAATTGAGCTAGTGATCACAGAAAGGTGGTCAGATATTGAAGAACTAACAAATATCAGAATAGGAATACCGACATCTACACTTAGGATTTTCTGTTCAAACAAATGCATGGTAGCCATGTTCAGAAACCTACTATGAAAAACCAGAGATGCAAAATACTTTTGTGCATACTATAAAGATTTCAAGAAGCTCGGGGTTCAGGTTCTGAAGAAAACTTCTGTCCTTTTTCCTTGTATCACAAAAACATGAACTGTTGTGTTTTCTACAATGTTTTCCTTTTTAATTAATCTAAACGCTTTCCTTTTCACCTTTGCAGTTGAGCAACTACTCATCCTTTGAAGGCGTTTTATATTGCAAGCCTCACTTCGATCAACTTTTAAAGATGACAGGCAGCTTGGATAAAAGCTTCAAAGGTGAATACCGGCTATTAATTTTCTTTAAGCGCATTGCCCTGCTGTGATATCTGCTCGTTCAAGTTTATTCACGCGCTATTATATTCTTCTCCCTTCCCCAGGGACTTCAAAAACTGTTAGAGTTGACCGGTCTGCCGATCAGGTACCCCCAGTGCAAAGCTTAACAGCTGTATTAACACTTCATTGCAAGTTGCAGCTATTTCATATTTGATTTATTATTGTTTGAAATGACTATTAAGATGCTTCCTTTTGTGAATGGAATTGCACAGGTCCAAAGCAACAGCAAAGTTTCAAGTATGTTTGCCGGAACTCAGGAGAAATGTGTTGCTTGCAAGAAAACTGTTTACCCAATCGAAAGGGTAAATGGTGTGCTTTCATAATAGTAATAATGCATGATTTGACAGAATAAATCATTTTTTAAAAAAAATAAGCAAATAAATCTGTTCAAATGGTTGCAGCAGGTGGTTTTGCTTGTTTTATGAGCATGTTTAAAACTAATGACAGCAGCTAGAAAGCAAATGCACCAAGGATGTCTAAGAACCTCAGAGTTTTTTTCTGTTTTATATCAAAATGTTTTGACAAATCGACATCTTTGCATCACATAGTTCTCCATTTTTATACTCCATCAGTACTCTTTAGAACTTAAAGCTCCAATTCAAGAAATTCAAGTCCATGTAATCTTCACCCCATGTTTGTCTGTTTTCTAATACTCTCATAGATGAACTTTTGATGTCATGGATAAAGAAAAATATCTTATAGTTTCTTGTCTCCAACTTACATCTTTCAGGTGGCAGTTGATGGAACATCGTATCATAAGGCTTGTTTCAGATGCGCTCATGGAGGCTGTGTCATCAGCCCATCAAACTTTGTAGCCCATGAGCATCGTCTGTATTGCAGGCACCATCATAATCAGCTCTTCAAGCAGAAGGGAAACTTCAGCCAACTTGACAAGCATGAACATGTTACACCAGTGAATGAGACTGCAACTGCTGAATGACACTGCAAAAGTTTCTATAAATCTGTAAGTGTGCGACAGCTGAAAAAGTCTTAGTTCCAAGAAAAGCTATTATAAAGTGAGTGAAGAGCTATTATATATGAACTTGTAGCGTGATATGAAGAAAGCAGTGTTTAGTTGCGGAGTTCCAGCTTGTCGCCGTACCGTTTTGAGTGAGATTTTTGAGGTGTTTAATAAGTTGAGATGTATTATAGTTCTTTTATTTACAAACTAGTTATATTCACGTTGAAGCTTATTTCTATTTCTATGAATGCATTGTCTTGCCCCGATGTTTTATGCTTGTAAACTTTGATACGAGTTCATGATATATATATATATATATATATATAATTCTTGCATTTATGTTTTTGATTAATATCTTTTTTTTGTGATTTTTTTGGCTTGTTTAGCTTTTTTGAAATAATAATTATTTTTTAATTATATTGAATGTGTGTAATTTTGTATGAGATTAATATGATTTATTTATATTTTTTATATATTTTATATGAATTAAACTTATTTTTAAAAATAAAAACATTTATTTTTTTATAATATTTTTAATATGAGTAGCCTTGCATAGAAGTTTTTTTTATTTTATTCAATAAATTTTATGTGTATATCGATTTTTGTTGCATTTTTAATATGAGCATCCTTGTATAGAAGTTTTTATTATTATTTTATTCAATAAATTTTATGTGTGTATTGATTTTTGTTGCAAATTGATTTTCATAAATAAATTTATTAAATACAACCGAGTAAATAATATGTATTAAATATCTTGACCTATATTTTTTTTTTTTTGTTACTCTTATCAATTTTTTTATTAATATAAATAATTATTAGTTTATTTGATTAGATCCTTGTATGAAATTTTTTATTTAAATTTTAGAAAATAATCTACATAACCATTATTTTTTTATATAAAAAAAACATGTACTACCTGTGAAATAGATAGTACTAGTTACATGACCCGTGCAATGCAGCGGGTCTTTTTTTTTGCATAAAAAAAAAACTAAAATTTAAAAGTGTTAGGTTTTTCTTCAAAGTTATACCTAAGAGTCTTGAGTTTGGCTATAACATCTGACCTAAAAGTAATATTTATAATATTAATAATAACATTAAATTTACATGAATCAAGTTTAAGTGAGTCTGGCTGCAACACCGGACCCAAGAATATTGGATGTGAGTCTGGCTATAAGGTCGTATCATAAAAATGTGATAATTAAATAGAAAAAAAACAAAGAAAAAAACCAACATGAAAAAAAAAACTAATGAAGAAAAAGAAAAAAAATCTGAATTAATTGGGTTAACCCTTCAAATCAGGTTAATCCGTAAAATCTGGGATTCGCGTCATGAAAGTTTGATAACTAAATAGAAAAAAAAAATTGACGGGTTTACCCAGAATTAACTGGGTTAACCCATCAAACCAAGTTAACTCGTCAAGCTCAGGATACGTGTCATGAAAATCTGATGATTAAATAGAAAGAAATTTAACATTAACAAACTAAACTAAACGAAAAATATTAATTAAAAAGAAAAAAAATCGGGTTAACTCGTCAAACCAGATTAACCCTTTAAACCCAGGATCCATATCATGAAAATCTAATAACTAAATAAAAAAAATTTAACATTAACAAACTAAATCAAATAAAAAAAATTTATTAAAAAAACAAAAAAACAATTCTATAATATAATATAATAATTATAATAATATAATATATTAATAAGTGAAAGACATGGAAAAGCTACAATAATTTCCCAATAACTTTTAGTGTATTATTTAATAAAGACACACGTGCCGTCGGTGCGTCGCAACACTTGGCAATGAATTACAGTGTACGACTAAATTTGCATGACAAGATGAGGGCCTCCATTGCTCTATGGAAGCCAAGGCAACATGCAAAACTTAGGAGTTGGGCTAATAGCCCATAAGCCCACAACAATCAAAACACCTGAAGCTCTGGACTTGGGCTACAAGTCACAAGCCCACGCTTCCAGGCTCCCATTTTTTGTGTCAAAAGGAGGATAGAAACAGCCCTTTTGCAACCGCTGTGATACTGCTTGTAAAGCTCACTGCGGTGTTGAGAATTTAGAGAGGAATAAATGAATAAACGGCACTAAATGGATAAACAATGGAGTCGAAGCTACATGTTTCTTTCAGATTAGGATGCTTCTTTATCAGTGATTAGGAGGGTTGTTGGGCTCAGGAAGCTAATGGACGGAAATGAATGGCGTTTACTACAAGATATGGTTGAGAAATAAGAGTTGGAGATTGTCTCTTTCTTTGCTTTTAAAGGGAGGAATTTATTATCAATCCTCTCATACTTTCATGAAAGCAATGTGACTGTGGCGTCTCTTTACACCAATCTCCATCTCTTGGAATGCTGTGAAACCTGTAATGTTCTCGGAGAAGAAAACAAATTTGCTGATGATTGACTGTTTGATCAAATTGCAAGGATTGCATATTTCAAGTTTATTCAATCACTTCCGAGTGCAAATTTACCCACTGCATGTATTCAATTATTCAGGGAATCCGTTTAGGTAAAAGATCTGAAACATCCTCTTTTCAATTTTTTTGTAGATTTCTTTATGTTGGTTTTTACCACAATTTATTAATTTTTTTGTTTCAATTTTATGAATTATAGATTCTTGAGAACAAGTTTTCTTTAGAAATAAAAAATATAACTTTACAAAACCTTAGTTGTAATTCTTTTTCACTGCAAGATGCGTGAAGGCCCTCCATGCCCATTGAAACGAAATGAAAAGGAGTTATTCCATTGAATTAATTGAGAGGCCAAGTAGTGAAAAGATATCATGACATAGCAACTTCAGCCAGGCATAGGGAATGGCCTACATTCCACATACACTGCTCCACAACTCATTAATTCGATTGTATATTTCAATGATTGTTCAAACTAGAGACAAAATCTATATATATATATATAGAGAGAGGGAGAGGGAGAGGGAGAGGGAGAGTGCTATAAATTTGGTAAATAGTGGCAAACAGTCTATGATGGCCCACGCGTTAGGCACTTGCATGAATTTGGACCACCTATAATGCCCTGCCTTTCCATGCTTAGGAGTTAGGAGTGAGTGAATGTTCTAAGGGTGAGTTGGTTGCAGTTGTGCTCCATGATTTCAGCTTATTAAACGAAAGAAAAAGGCCATCTTTTGCTTTGCTAGCACTGGTCTGTCTTGCTTCTTGACCATGAAAAGGAGATTGGAAAGAATGATGCAGAGAGAATCATTCCACTTCTTTTGATGCACTTGCAACCTACCGAATGATGTTTTTTTTCAAAGTCAAATATACGGGCCTAATGATCACAGGTAGTTTAATGACGCTTAGGCATGTCTCAGCACAGAATATTTATCTCTGCTCTGCTCTGCTCTTTATCTGGGAAAATCACACTGTTTCCTGCATATAATCACGTATCTGTGATAGTTTATACCAAGAACTTTCTGCGTTGTTTTCTCTAAGTAAAAAAGATGGTGAAACTAGCCATGCCTCTTACAAACGGTAGTGAAGCCAGAGGTTTTTAGCAACATATCAACAAGTCCTCCAATCAAATTAATGCCATCTCTACTTCCTATCGATATTATTTTGTACAAGAACATTTTCATTTTATTTTTGCACCAGTTTTTACACGTCAAGAACAGCAACGCATCTACATTTGCTTTTCTGGACCATGCTGGAGGACAAGCTTAGATGCCATACTAAACTGAAAGACCAAGTAAGCTATGGAATCATTATTCTACACATGTATCCATTCCACCTTTTCAAATTTGTCTTTCTTGCGTGCCTTCAGAATCTTGAAGACTGATGTGCACTTGTCAATGCCTTGTCCTGTAAGATGAGCTAGTCTTTGTTTGGACCACGATGAAATTTCCATAACCAATAAAGTGAAGATTTATTTCTAAGCAATTAAGATAGTAGGTGAAGCCGCTGAGGGACATTGTCATCTCATATCTCTGAAATAATGCCCATGCTAATCAGTTGGTTATTGCTGTCGGTCCATCATCAACCTTAAAAAAATGAGTTTGGACTATGGATGATGAAAATTTCTAAAGTCCATTTACAGATTCTATAAGAGCCCATTTGTCATTGGCTTTAATGCAGCATCTGGGGCATTAAACATTGTCTTTTTTAAGCTTCTTTCCCTGCTGTTTTTTACTAGTTAAATAGCTGGCGGCCAGATGCTGGAATTATTTCATATTTTATTACAAAAATACTTGGTCCTGAATCCTGTTTCAACTTCACATCTGGCTTACTCTGTTATTTCAATTCCTTAATTTTTCCTCCTTTTTTCCATAATTAATTACTTGGATTATTAATTGCACTTGTGTATTAACCCCTTCAAATCCATGAGTGGTTAATATTAATGAAAATTAGTGTTAATGGCGTAATAAATATGCCTGAATCTTGCAGGATGACTTTAAATCCTTGATGGTTAAGGACCATGCTCAAGTTGACTGAATTTTTAAACACAAACATGGTTTCCACATGTTTTAACCTTCAAATATAAAAAATTTCGCATGTACGGTGTCCCTGCGTTGGCTTAAAAGGATCCCTCGGAGGGAGGGAGGGAGAGCATATGCCCACCATTAGAATCTGAATTCCGAACCATGAAATCTTATGATTTCTTTAGTCTTCTTTGATTCTCTACTTTAACATAATCTCCTGTCTTTTGGTGTTGTATATTTGAGTGGTTGATTGATTGATTAGCAGTAGCACTACATAGCAATAATCCCACCAAAATTATTGTACTAAAAAAACTTGTGACAAAGTTTGATTTCATTTCAAAAGAGCAGTTCTTTAAGTTACAACCATGATTAAGATACCACCTTTTGCTATACAAAGTATGCCCGCATTAGCCAAATCTGTACTTGAAGGAAGATATACTTTAATCTGTCCCTTTAGCTACCTGCCTCCATGGATTATCTGTCTTAGATGTTGCAGGTTGAAGCAAGCCTGGATTTTGCTGGCAAGCCCATGTGTTTGATCCTCATGTATCTTGTGTAGCATGGAAGGAACATATGATTAGCTGCCACTGCCAGCCTCTGAAATGCTTCGTAGTGAGGGTTGCCATGCTCTTGATCTGGCTATGGCAGCAGAGTTGGTTGATGTTGTTGTCTTCGGTCTGCTTCTTTCATTTTTGGTCACCTGAAATGTTTTGGAAAGTAATTAATTAAGACATGTGGCTTTACAATACTAAGCAGAAGTAGGAGGTAGCGAGGACTTGTGTGAAGTATTCTCAACAAATTAAAATTGGTTCAGCTTTCAATTATTCATGTTAATCTGATGAAATATGTGAGAGTCACCTGATTTTCCTTATGTTGTTCAGATCGTCTAGCCTTTGTATCCAGTCCTGATCCCTGCTTTTCTTTCACCCTCTCAGGTTTCTCTTCGGATCCCGGCTCATTTTTCTTCAGCTTAGCTTGTTTTTTTGCACAAAAAACTTTCATAACCTCTGAAAAAACAAGACCCAGTAAGAAAATAAGACTAAATTCAAAAACTATGGAAGGAAATTAACTAGGATAGACTAATAAATATGACAAACCTTGACTGGTAATGAGTCTATAAACATGGCCAAGAACAAGAGTATCAGTAGGTCTAAGAAGCTTAATTCGTGTGACCCTCAAAGGAGTATTGTTAGCGGTGGTGTTGGCGGGGCATTCTCCATTGTTATTGGTTGGATACAAGTTGGTGGAGAGGAGAAGAGCAACATAGTGACCAGGGTTCATCTTCATAACCTCACTAGCACTCACAGGCCAATAAAAGTTCTCTGCTTTTCCACTTGGGTATTGAATCACTAGTGTTGCTGCATCTATGGCTTGACAATTCCCCATCTCTCTCTCTCTCTCTCTCTCTCTCTCTCTAAAGAGCGAGTCCTGAAGAAGAAAAGGAGGGGATAAATTGATGAGGCAACGAGGAGTGCTGTGATTTCAAGCGGTTGCTTTTATAACACCCACCCACCAATTTTGAAGTTGTGTTTTATCTACTAGGCCTTGGCTTTTTCCTATTCTATGATCCAAAATGGTTCGGGGGATTGCACCTAATCGCTGCTAATGAATTGCACAGTCAATAGTTTTAAGTTTTTAGTAGTCGGAGCTAAACTACAAACCTCCCCTAGCAATTTGAAGGTTCTGTCAATTAACCCCTAAACTAAAAATTATTTTCTAACTACCCCTTGAGGCCTTGAGGTTTCGGTTTTGCTTTGGATGTTTTTTAAAAATGTTTTTTTAATATTAAATTGATGTATTTTTTAGTATTTTTTATAGTTTTGATATGCTGATGTCAAAAATAAAAAATATATATATATATAATTATTTTAATATAATTTTAAATGAAAAATACTTTTAAAAACACTCTACATCACAATGCCTAACACAAAATACAAAAATATTTAAGGGGATATTGCAAAAGTTATATAAAGGGTTCTCCTAAAACCCACAAAAAGTTTAGTTCATTACATCATATGGAGAAGAACAATGAAAGCATGCAGTAAAGTTTATGGAGATAAATAGAAAGAGATAATTCGAATAAAAAAATTGAAAGCTCTCGGGAATAATGAAAAGATAGTCAAGGGATAAGTTGTTATAGCCCCTAAATTGGAAGTTGTGCGGTGTAGTTTATTTTTGTGTTTTAAAAATATTTTAAAAAAAATTAAAATAATTTTTTAATATTTTCATATTATCTTGATATATTAATATCAAAAATTATTTTTAAAATATATTATTTTAATTTATTTTTAAATAAAAAATATTTTAAAAAATAAACATTACCACACTCTCAAAACCACGCGAGGACAAAGGGAAGTTGGCCCAGGGTTGATTTTCAATCCCTAAAGACAAATACATCACATACTTTGGTCCCCCTTCCAAACCACCACTACTGTTCAGGGACTCACAGATCATAGATTCCTGAAACAAAGAAAACAAAAGGGCAAAAACCAAATAAGTACTCGTAAGAAAAAGGTCACTCACTCACCACGATGGGGAGATCAACTGTTGTGGTGTGGTTGAGGGTGGAGTTATGGCTGGTTTGAAAAAGGAGAGGAAGCTTGCAGATCTGCCATGCCATGCCATGCCATGCCATGCCAGGAAGATCAGTCTTGTCATCCTCTTCAACAAACCGCGTGTCATTGTGATATGTGGGCACTGTCATACCACCTCACTTGATTATCGAAGACGTTTCAGCCCAGAAATTCAAGATCGCCTAAGCTGCCGTTATTTGACCGTTACAAACTTACAATGTATAAATGCTCGTGTTTTGTCAACAAAAAAAAAAAAAATCCAACCCTACACACCTTTCATTGCCGTGTGAAATACACACAGCTTACGGGAAACCTCTAAAACGAGTTATTTCCTAACCTTCCACAAGAAAAAAGATCAAATGGATTGGAAGAAAGGTTTATTTTGTTGTTCTTAGCTATTGTGTTGCTAGAATGTTGCCCCTCCAAAAAATTGCTCTGTGTTTGACGAGTCTTGTAAGTTATTAAGAACTTTGCAGTGACATTTAGGTTGCTACTTGGTTAGTAGTTTAGCTAGTGGCAATTGTTCCTTTATGTATATTATCAATATTATTAATATTATACAAAACACTAAAATATATGGAGAAAATACTATTCCCCTTGCCCAATAACATCTCTCACAATTTCTTGTGGATTTTGTCCTGTAACTTTCTTTTTTATTTCGCCCTTAATTATAGGACTAAATTGGAAGACAATTTACGTTAATTTGTTAGGAAAATATGAGATTAAAAAACATGGAACTAAAGTGAAAAAAAGATCATAGGGAATGAGTGGACGTATCAAAGTTTAGGAGAATGTTCATTATGATCCACAATTTACTAATTATAAATATCAAATCCCTTAATTCTTTTAAAATTAAGAACAACGTAAATTTTAATCCAAAACTTTATTTTTATTATTTATAATTTCATGGTTTGAGAGGAGAGGAAGAAAGAGAGAGTAATTGGATTCTAATGGTGAAGAGAAAAAATCATCATTTACACTGATTATAACCTTCAAAATAGTCAATCTTTGTGTCAATGGTTTCCATTCAGTGATAGTAGTTCCACTTAGATTTTTTTTACCTTAAAATTGATTGGGGGGGGGGGGGGAATGTGAGCTAGGAAAAAAATTTTGTTTCAAATTAATTTCAAGTTTTTATGCAGGTTTTTTATGTTCTTTAAAGCTATCAATGAGTTTAGCAATATGTTTAGGGTGTTTTTTAAGTGTTTTTTAGCCATAAATGGGTTGAAAAATGAATTTTCTAGGTAAAAAAACTATAAGCCCTGATGTTTTTACTGTCATAATAGTTAAAATCTAGACAAATACAGACGATATTTTGTTTGACATTTTTTTCAAAAGAATTTGGAATGAATGACATGTTTTCTACCCAAACAACTTTTTAAAAAAATTAAGGTCGTGGACGTCGGCCTATCCTTAAAGGCCTTCCCGCTAGTCTGGTTTGTCATCCCCAACAACGTCTGGCTTTTTCCTTCTTCTTCTCATTTTTTTTCTTTTATTTTTTCATTTCTTAAAATTGATACATTTTTATGTCTATTTTTAAAATAAGTTCTTGATTTATATTTCAATTAAAACACCTTCTTTATAATTGTTTTTTTGCTTATTTAAAATTTTTTAAATAGTGGTTGTTTTTTTTAATTCTTGAAGAGATTATTTTGATTCATCTATAATTTTTTTATGTTTTATATAGATAAAATTTATTTTTAGATAATATTTCTAATATGTACAACTTTGCATAATATTTTTTATTTATTTTATTTAATTAATTTTATATGTGTCTATTTTTATTTTTATTTGATTTAACGAAAAATTAATTTTAACAAACAAAATTATTAAATACAACTGGACAAATTGTATATGCTGTGAGATCAAATATTTAAATTTACACTTGCCTCTTAATTGTTTTCAATTTAGTTTTAGTTTTAGTTTTTGTTATTGTATCTACACTTTAGCTTTAGAAAAAATTATTTATTTAGAAAAGGGTTAATTTATTTTTTATAATTTACTTCTTATAATACTTGATCGTACATGATCTAATTTGAATTTAATAATTAAAAAGAGAGAGTGCAGTAGAACACCCTACCATTAAGCAAGAAAAGTTTATCTAAAAGGAATGATCATGCTCTTATTTCCTCTCTCTTTTTTTAATTCGGATATTTTAAGCGAAAATCTCTAAATGACGAGCTTAATTTAGTTAATTTGATACAGCGATGGTCGCCGCGATTTGGAAGGGAGGGAAAGAGTAATTTCATCATACTTTAAACACGCGCTTTGTGAGAGCGTGGTGAAGGAAGAAAGGGCCCAGTCAGCTTTAGCCTTTAGATGAGCTGAGCAGAGGAAAGATGTGCGTTGGCCACCGAACCCAAGGGCAAGCGGCGTGAAAGTTTGTGAGCGAAAGAAACGTGAAGCTGCTTCACTCGTGTGCACTCTGTGGGTCCGACGTGCCACGTAGAGAGTCCTTTTATCTTCCAATCACCCCCGAGCATTCGACACGTAATGACTGCGTGTCGCCTGTGCATAGCTTCGGCCACATTCATAGTATTTTTTAAAATAATTTAATTGATTAATAAAAACAAATTTGAAAATAAAGTTAAAAAAACAAGATCAAATTAACGGGAAAAAACCTCTAATCTAATTATTTGTCTAGTTCAAGTTTAAAATTAAATCGTATGAAAGCTGTCCAGCATGATCTAGTTGATTTGACTAGTTTAAAAATAACCTGACCTACCACTAAAAAAATTTAAGAAAAAAATTATGGAAAAAAACAAAGAATAGCACTTACAAAGAAAAAAATCTTTTAACCTAACTCTTTATCTAGCTCGAGTTTAAAATTAAATCATATAAAAGTTATGTTGATGTGATTTAGTTGACTTGACCGATTTAAAGATAACTCGGATTACTGTTAAAAAATTTAAGGATGAAATTAAAAAATATATATGAAAATAAAAAAGTAAAAAAAAAGATTGTATTGAAAAAAAAATGTTTATAAATCTTCACCGGTCAAATAAACAATGAATCCATAAAGAAACCCAATCCTTTAGATGTGTAGGATAATGTCCTCGAAAAGTTTACTACACTAAAAATGAA
>Ga0325405_1001435_pt1 | contig 24133 bp, 19 predicted proteins | sample PopdelMetagenome_21_FD_205663 | JGI IMG/M metagenome (GOLD analysis project Ga0325405, IMG submission 205663) | Populus deltoides microbial communities from Bellville, Georgia, United States - Xylem-Control-R2 | ecosystem: Host-associated > Plants > Phyllosphere > Stem > Wood/Secondary xylem...
GCAAATAAATAGAAAAGGACACAAAAGCCCCGAACAAAAGGTGACGAATGTTTTTTAGCCTTTAAGGGCAATTTTTTATCCCACTCAATTGACAAATGACAGTACTTGGATCTCAAGGAAAAGATGATTTTATCCCTCAATTGTTAATTCTAGTAAATAACAAAATGGCCAATATATTGTCTGAATTTACAGTGTTTATACTCATATGCACATAAAAACAACGATGACTTCTAGTTTTTTTTTTTTCTTTCTTTGTAATGAGAAAATTTTGATTTTATTTTAATGTAGAAATGGCCACTAAAATGATCGTTTGGCTTGGAAGTACGGATCGAAAAAATCTTTTTGTCTGCTTTATAAGCCAGGAAATGGAAATTACGTATACAATATTTACTCAAACTTCTTTCCAAATCAATTTCCAAAGTCAAGTTTAACAATTATAGCGGCCACATTGAGAATCCAGACTATACAAAACTCATGAAGACTTGTCCCAGAACAGGACAGGACCCTTGAGAAAGACCTCAAAACGATGAAGAATCCCACCCACTGCAGTGTCCACGAGGCAGCGTGTATCACGAAATGAGAGCGTCCAACGACAGAACATGAAATGATTATGATTTTAGCCTTTGGATCTATTTGGATATCTTTAGAATATCACAAGCGATGGTTACTGGGAGTGACTGGAAGGGATTAAACAATGAATAAAGCTGCAGTTGCTTCGACAGCACTGAAGTAGATTAACTTCTTTTTTTTTTTTTTTCCAGGAGTTACTAGCTAGCTAGCCGGAGAGATACATGTCTGGTGGGATTGACGTAGATATGCTTGGCAAGAACAGCGCGGTCGAAGACGTGGTTGTTTTCAAAAGCATCAACTCAACTCCTTGACGAGTGGCTCTCTCTCACCCAGTACCACCTCTCGTTAATTCATGCTAATTCTTGACTGTGAAGACCATAGTTACAACTTTTGAAAAAAGAAAACAATTCGATACCATACATAAGAGTACTTAATGGCGATAAGATTGATTCATGAAACCTCGAAATCTGACAGGCATTGTCCCCAATGTTAGCAGTGGCGTTTCATGGTCATCTGGAGGTAACTGTCAGCGTCGGCCGTCGAGGTATGGCTACTCATGTTTCGTATAGCTAAAGAGTCCCATGGGCTTACGTATTCGGGGCTCACGTCGCGAATTTATTAATGAAAAGAATCGATCGATAAATGCGTTCGGTAATTGATGGTAGCTAGGAAACTCGTGGATTCCGAGATTGCATAGCGCATCACCGAATGTTGAATTGCCAGGCCAAGAAAAAACTTAAGAAGATGCGTCTCATAACTGCCCTGCCTAACATTACAATAATTTGATGATAGGTAGGTACTCAATTGAACGGACCAAACCGCGTCTCAAGTAATTTCAATCATGGGCCAGACATACTGCCACATGGCCCAACTAAAATCAGAAAACTATTAACCTGCGCGGGTTTTCTACCATAGCTGCTACCATTCACACACTACAAATCTCTAGAATGGAGTTATGATGATATTTAAAATCCAACCCGGATTATTTATTAGATTACATTTAATGAATTTATTTATAAAAATTATTTTGTAATAGAGATTTACAAACATAAAATTTATTGAATAAAATAAAAAAAATAATATTCAAGATCATACATATTAAAAATATTGTAAAAAATAAATATTTAATCTATATAAAAATTGAAGATGAATCATGCCAACCCTAGAAAAAATAAAACATACCCGGTATAATTAAAAAAACGATCATTATTCAATGAAGGATAAAAAAGCCAAAAAAATCATAGAGAAAGGATATTAATTAAAAAATAAATTTAAAAATTATTTAAAAAACACACACAAAAAACCATTAATATAAAAAAAATTAGAAAAATGAGGCCAGGCCTAGCGCTTGACTCAATAAAAAAAAAGGCACACGTGGATCTTTTATTTTTTAAGAGTTTAATGGCGCGGACGATGCGTCGTCCGCCCCAACTGGTTGCAATAAAAAACAGACGACGCGTTGTTTATTAATCCTAAAATCCGACAACTAGTTTGGTTGGAAAAAAAAATTCCTTTTGTTTTTACCTAAAACACCATAGGAATCTTGTTAAACCAATCTATGATCTCTAAAAATGCAAAAAACCAATCCAAAACCTGATACCCACTTAGAAGCATAAATCTTCCCGAGCTCAGATTGTGGTTTTGTAAGTGTTTTAAAGGTAAAAAAAAAAAACCCTAATAGAAACCCTCTTATTGTATGAAACCATTTGACATAAAAACCGATTGTTTTGGTAGTTTAAATCTTCTCCAACGACAACCTTTTCTCTCTAAGTTGGAATTCAACGATTTTCTCTCTCTCCTCCACCAATAAAGGACTAAAAAAATTAGAAAAATAAAGTTTTATATAGAGATTAATTACCTAATAGCTTTAAAAGATGAGGAATGAAAATGAACTTTTCAAGATAGTTTTAAAGAACCACTATGTTACACGTGTTTTTTACTTCAGTCCTGTCTTTTAATTCAACTTTCACAACAAAAAAAACACGCAATTGGACTTTAATATGGGTTCAAGAGAGCTTAATTGTACAAAATAAAATATCTAGGGTCAACTTAAAATTCATCAAAAATCACACTATTGCAATCCACAGCAGTGAAAATGCAAGTGAGTGAACAATAACCATGTCTAGAGTAAAAGAGCTTATAATAATTTCTTAAAGTTTGGGGCGATAACGAAGATAGACAAGAGAATGGAAATTAAAAGTGCCATCACAATTCCATCCCGTTTATCATTCCCCGGTGCACTTAGGCTGCCAAGCTAGGAAATGACAAGCTGACAGAGTCCTGTAGTGTACGTTCCAGAACACAACAGAACATATTTTTTGTTGCCGTTGATGCATGTTGCAATAATCTGGATTCATTAATTGAATGCAAATAGAGGGCGTGGGTTTTTGTTCTTGAATAGTATTGTCGTTGTAATGGCAGTTCGAACTTGTTGCTGTAAATTCGTGACGACTGAAATCTTGATATTATCATATCATCATCCAGCGGTTGTTGTTGGCTCTTTCGCAGAAAGGAATACAAGAATAACCGGTTGTTCTACTAGTTGCGGGCCCTGTTTTTTTCAAGGTGTAGTAGCTAGAAAGCCAAAACACAGGAAAAAGACAACTCCTTACCGATAAATAAAGGAACCCTAAAAGAACTTCTATTTTTGTGTGGAAGGCAAGACCAACAGTGCAGACAAGTGCTAAACTAAAAGACTGATTGATTACGAAAGCTTGGAAATGGCAGCAGAGAAGGGGAGGGTATGCGTGACAGGAGCTGGAGGTTTCTTGGGCTCTTGGCTCCTCAAGGTTCTTCTATCTAGGAACTATCCTGTCCATGGAACCGTTAGAGACCCCGGTCGGTATCTACAAAACTCTTAGCTATTTATTTTCATTCCCTGTTCTCGCTTTGGGTTACTTGTATTGCTATGCCCCATTTTCATGTATTATTCAGGTCTTTAAGCATTTAATCGATAATACCCAAATTTGTAATGGTTTCATTTTAGCTACATGTCATTGATTCACTGATGGCCGCATTTTAAATATTCGCATCTGGATTCGGCAGATAGTTGTTGTCAAAAATCGAAGCTCAGCCTTTATCAAGTGGAAATATGGAATTGTTTTTTTTTTTTTAATGATGCTTTAATGCAAATTTGTTGACAATATCATGCAGCGGACGAGAAGTATGCTCACTGGAAAACCATTGACAAGGCATCTGAGAATCTGAAACTCTTTAAGGCAGATTTACTGGATTACAACTCTCTTTGTTCTGCTATCAAGGGATGTGAAGGAGTCTTTCATGTTGCCAGTCCTGTTCCCTCCACTACAGTACCAAACCCTGAGGCAAGCGTGCCTAATTAATTAGAGTGTTCAACTGACAGTGTGTTTGATGGTGATTGATAAAGAAATATGCCATCTTGTAATGATTTTAGGTAGAATTGATCGAACCTGCTGTAAAGGGCACATTGAATGTGCTCAGAGCATGTGATGAAGCAAAGGTTAAGCGAGTTGTTATTGTGTCCTCTATGGTTGCTGTGTGCATGAACCCAAGCTTGCCAAAGGGTCAAGTGATGGATGAGAATTGGTGGTCTGACAAGGAATACTGCAGAGCAACCAAGGTGATAAACTTGAAGTTAGTTTTTAATGCAAATTTGGAAGTCCTGAGTTGAACATATTTTTCTGGTCTTACATTTTGTAATTCTATATCATGAGAGTTAATCCCACAGACGATTTAAGTTTTTCCATTGTTTGCTATTATCTTTGGTTCTATTTGTGCACCAGAACTGGTATTGTCTGTCCAAGACAGAAGCAGAAAGTGAGGCGTGGGAATGTGCAAAAAGAAGTGGACTTGATGTTGTAACAATTTGTCCTTCCCTCATCTTGGGGCCAATTCTGCATTCTGCAGTAAATGCAAGTAGCAAGGTTCTTATTAAACTCTTGAAAGGTAGCTATCCATACGATGCCCAGGTCACCTGGTTTTACTTTTACCTGTGCATGTTAAATGTCATCTTTACATACAAGTAATCCAAGGAATTTTTTAGTGTACTTTCGATGATTTTTAACACTGAGATTCTATGAAAGTTAAGAGTATTAAATACTCATAATAAAATTGGTCCTTTGATTCATTATTGTAGCTTTGACCTAAGCTGCGTCTGATTCAATTTGTGCTGATGGCTGTGACCCTGTGGTTTGGACTCTGGACTTCCCAGACAGCTTGCCACATTTGATCATACTTTAGTTTTTCATGCTTGGATAACTCAAATATTTAAACATTGCTTTTGTAGTCTGTGACAGTGGCTCATGGCTCACTCGAGGCTAGTAACTTGAAACCCAGGTCAAAAATACAAATACTATTTGTTAGTTTAGTTTAGTTTAGATATGGTTTGTTCTGAAGCAGAATTTTATGCCATCTTCTCATTGCTCACTGGTGTTCTGCACGAGATGCTAATGCAGAAGGGCACGAGTCATTGGAAAACAAGCTCCGAAATCTAGTAGATGTTCGTGATGTTGCTGAAGCACTGCTTTTGGTATATGAGAAGCCAGAGGCAGAAGGGAGATATATATGCACAGCTCATGAAATCAGAACAGAGGATTTGGTGGAGAAATTGAGAAATATATATCCTAACTATAATTATCCTAAAAGGTAAGTAACTTGAAAGATCTTGTACTCATCCATCCATATTATTCAAGTTCAGTGCTATTCTACTTTGATTCTCTTGTTGGATGATGCCACTCACTCACCCTTGCAAGGATTGCTTTCCTATTTATTTTTCGCTGTTTTTGGCAATATGATTGCACATCTTCTTGCACTGGCAGCTTCACTGAAGAAGAGGAAGGAATAAATCTGAGTTCAGAAAAGTTACAGAGGCTAGGGTGGAGCTACCGGCCACTGGAGGAAACTCTCATTGATTCGGTGGAAAGCTATCAGAAGACTGGAATCTTGGATTAAACAAAATGGGCAGTTCATCTTATTCCCTTTTTTTTTTCAATTAATAAATGCGATTTGCTAGCATGTTGTGTCGATGATTCATGTTGATACCGTGACTTGTATGGATATTTGTTTTTCAATCAGATCAACTAAATCATTAAAAATAACAAGATGGAAATCATGTTAATACAATTATCTTTTTTAAAAAACAGAATGTTATTGTACTTTTTTTTATAACTCAGACTATCCTGACTAGTTTATATGCGTCATAATTAATTCCTGAACTTATTAAATATCCTAGAAGCTTTATAGACAAATAAAATATTACGGAAATGACAAACATACACATAAAAATTCAAAACTAAAATATAAAGATAAGAAATTCTTTGCCAGTATCCTAAGCCACAAACGAATGTTATTGTAATCTTGATGCCGCATGTACAGGGTCGTAATTGTTAAACTTGGAGCGTTAAAATATGAATTTTTAAGATAAAACTAAATCATAATTAACTCTATTAAATTCTTAATTAAAATCTGATCAGTATAATAGCGCAGCAGTATTGATTTGATAAAGAGCAGTCAACTTGCAAAATCGAATTCGGCGATCATGATAGGGGCATTGAAGTCAACTAACTTTTCAAGACTCATTCCATCATCCAGGAAGAGCACAGAACCCTCGGGAAAGACGTTCGGAAATTCCATCCATTAGCGTGTATCACGAAATGAGACTATGAGAGGGTTCATCACAGAATATTAAGGAACAAAGTGGGAATATATTTAACGTCTATTGGATCTATTTGAATATCCTTAGAACATTACAAGTGATGAGTTTAAGTGTTTGCTGTACAGTGATTTTTAAAAATTAAAATGTATTAAAATAATATCTTTTTGATTTTTGATATTATAACATTAAAATAATTAAAAACTATTAATCCAGTACCTTTTCAAACACAAAATAATTCTAAAAAACAAGTAATAACAAAAAATTATTATTAGACATCCAGCTGGAAAGAGGAAAGTGAAGATGAAAAAAGTCGCCCCCCCACGTTCTTAATGACATCCAGCTGGACTAAACCCCATCTAACCTCAAATTAATTATTATTATTATTAGACATTTGGGCTTATTTAGAGTATAAACTGAGACCCCATAAACTAATGTTATTCGGTCATTAATATCGTGTTTTAAATTGCATTTGATTTGAAAAGATTTTAATTTTATGTTTTTCAAGTTAAATATGGAAGAGATTCTGGCCCTTTATGTTTACATGCGATCCTTTATTGGTCTCCAAGATCTAGACACCCCTAAACTAAGTCTTTGTATCCTAAAATCTAAAGTTTTGACAATAAGAACTGATCATGGAATTGATCTGGTCTAAATAAGATTTGGATGAGTTGCCGCCAGTGAATCCAAACTATGAATTTTTTAAAATAATCTTTGAAATGATATTGTTTCAAGATAAAAAAAAATAAATAAAACAAGAAAATAACATCATTATGCATTAAGAAAATCTATTCTACAAGCTAGATTTTGAATCACCGAGTTAACTCATTCGGTTTTATAACCATGTTTGAATTCTATCCATGTCCAGCAGCATCCGAATATCAAAGTTACAAAATATTCCTCGGGGTTATGAGCCGAAGTCCCTCCCTCATTAGTTTTTGTTTCAATAGCATCTGCTTGTACCGGCAAGCTATGTAAATGTTGTTGATCATGGGTGGTTAAGGAAAATTCTCGTAAGCTGACACAACAAATAGCCAAGTTTCTTAAAGCATGAATGGAAGAGAATCATAAGATCAACAATGCGATGGCATTTATGAGAGTCTTATAACATATTTTGAGTAATTAAGAAGAAATTAGGACAATAATGTAGGCATATGCCCAAATTGGAGATATGCTTTGCAGGGCCTTAATTACATGGCTTAAAAAGAACAGGAATTTAATGTCATCATTGTTACAATTAAAACCTGAAACCAAGTTTACTAACATAACTTAGAGCTGAGTTGTTCTAATGAATTAGTTCTGCGAACCAAGCATGTAATTTTTAGTTATTGAATGGCAGGAATTTGAGTATAAGATGGCCTTACAATATCTGGAGCGAAATCAGTTCATGATTGCCAGTAGCAGTACGCTCATTTTAACAAAGCGACCCTGCTGGGGAAAAAAAGAAAGAAAGTGACAGACAATGATCAATTGTATGGAAGAGTCACTCATTAGCGAACAGATGAGTGAAGTATCCTGTAGAGACAACAAATTAGAAAGATGATGTGATGAATCAACTCGATTTCAAAGAAACAACTTATGCACCTAGCTATAGACAGCTACAACAACATGTAGTATACAAAACTGAAGCATGCGCAGGTACAGAATCCTGGTATAAATGCTTGCAAACCAGTGCAATCAATGATACTATCAAAGATCCCCCATTGTAAAACTATGGAAAATGCAATATGTTTCTCCATTGCTTCACCTTTCTTGCATGTGTGGTTTTGAGGATTGAAAGCAAGACAAAGCTAGGACACTAAAGAGGATGAAAAAATTGTTCGGAATTAGTGATCCGACATAATCAAACAGCCAAATCTCTTTAAGGTTAAGAATAAATCAATCTTGAAGGACACCATGGGAAAGTTATATAACAACCTAACTTCTTCACTCCAAGCAAGAAAAACATTCAGCAGATACATCAAAGATGATTGATCGCTAATTATAGACCAGGGATCAATCTTTAAGGTGTGTTTTGGCCCCCGGCTTCAGAACCTGGGAAACATTGAAAAGAGGTTCGTGTGAATCCCAAATCCAAAATTCCAGCATAAATGTAGAAAGTCTTGAGTACTCAATAACAAACTTCTCCTTAAACCCCAAGAATTATTACTCACACAAAAACAGTGCAAGTCTTTTTATCAAAGTACTTTTTGTTGGAATTAAAAGCTTAGCACTGAACAATCAGGTCTAAAATTTCAAACAATGATAGTTGCTAAACCCAGAATAATAGACAGAGCTTTCAAGAAGCTGTAAACGCCAATTGCACTCTCTAACAGGCATTTAATCAAATTTGAAATGGGCAAAATGTTGAAACAAAAAAACACCGACTGTAATGTAAAAAAAGGTGAACAAATAAACATACAATATAATAACAGGGAAATGACAGAGAGATTAGGGTTTACATTAGAGGATTATATCAGCCGCTAAGACTATAAAGATGGCTTCGACATCCTTCTTCGTGCCAGAGATCAGAGATTTTCCTGTTGTAGATGCACGTGATGTGGCAGAAGCACTTCTGCTGGTATATGAAAAACCATGAGCAAAAGGAAGATACATATGCACTTCATATTCGATTAGAACTCCTGCATTAGTGGACAACTTGAAGAGAATGTATCGTAGCTACAACTACCCCAGAAGGTAATTCTCGTTGGTAGCAAGAAAATGAAACATGATTAAAGCACTAGATAATGCACCCTCAAATTTGTTTTCATCTGTTTTTTTAATGCTATATTATCGATTGACTATGTCATCAAAGTTTCATTGAAGTAGAAGAAGATATAAAGTTGAGTTCAAGGGAATTGCAGAATTTGGGATGGACGTACAGGTCCGTAGAAGATCTTGTCATCATTTTCGCTCAGACGACTGGATCTACAGAAGCCAGGTTTTAACCGTTTGATTAAAAAAATAAATCAAAATGACATGGTTTTTTTCTTAAAAAACAATTATATTATTTTTATTCATTCGGTTAACTCACCTAACTTGTGGCCTGAGTCCTGGCCGGTACTCTATGTACATAAATATATAGGAATTATAGAAAAAACTAAAAGAGATCAGATTAACACTGTGGATTGTGAGGTGTTTTATTCTGGATTCAAGCAGTGTTTATCGCCAGAAAGTTTGTTGATCTCGCGATGATTTTGTTCAATTTCTTCTCCTGCTTTCTGTGTCCTTCCATTTATGGAGAGACATGGTAGTTTGGAGGCCACAATTTTCCTTTGCTTTTTAACTTCTTGGCAGCTAATCTTTTTCTTTACCTTCTTCTATTTTGAAACCAGACAGATAGAGGAAAGATATACGAGAGAGGCTGTTATGGAGAAGAAAAGGATCCACTGAGAGGTCTTGCTCTTGCACCAACGATGATGAGGTCGGTGGTGCCGACGATGGCGCTTTCAATGTAGACAGGAATCTGTGAAAAAAACAAAGAAAGTTGTATCCTTTGAAATCCTAATTTTTTATGATTTTTTTTTCCTGGTTGGGAAATAATGCATCCTTTTTTATTTGTGGTTTTTGGTTAATGGGTTTTGATTACATGCTGGGTTTTAGATTTTAAACTAATTTCTTCATTTGTGGGATTTTAATTCTTCGGTTTGGGTGTTATTTATGTGTTATTGCATTAAATTATTACTGATGTTGCTGGCTTTTTTTTTCTTGATGAATTAGAATTGTATCAACAACTCTCTCTATGAAGTTGGTAGCGACTCAGAGCAGAGTTCGAAGGTTGTTGCCGTAGTGGCCTTCTCTTGCATCAAGGGCAATATGGCAAGGTTTTGGCATGTGAGTTTCGTTTTTTGCTGCTCAAGCATCTATATTTTTTTTTTCATTTTTCAAATTCATCTTCTTCTATTTGGTTGCAAGCTACATGGTGCTGGGTTATTTGTGTGTTTCTCGGGGTTGGAATTTGAATTTAGTTGTTTTTCATCTTAAAAAGGTTTAAAATTTGGAGAAAGAATAGTTGTTGTAGCTTGCTGGCCTAGGGATAAGTTGGTTAGGTTAGTTCTTTTGAAGGCATTAACAAGCTTTTTCATGCCTTCTTTTATGTGCACGTAAGGAATTATATAACGATTCATCATGCAACTTATTCACCTCCATTCATGGATCAAACACAGACCATGTTTCCTTCTGGTTTAGGTCTCTGCTTTGAGTTTTTCCAGTTGTTTTGCATCCATGGGTTTAGTGTTAGGGAACTAACTGAATTAGACTTTAAGCCTTTTCCATCATCCATGAGGTAGTCCTTTACCGAGCCATCTATGTGTAATCGTGTTTTAAAAAATAAATTAGAGTTGTGCGGTAGCATTGTGAATGACAAGAGGCAGATAATAGGGTAAGCGTTTTAATGAGTCTGGACTATCTTCTTTACATGTTGCACACAATGTGTTTGACAAGGATTTTGAAAGAGATGTGTTTTATTTTGAAGTTGTTCCTTGGATTTTATTCTTGCTGTATGTTGAGCTTTTAAGCCCTTTTTTGGATTCTTGACGCACTTAGGGAAAGACATGTTAATTAAATGATGTTTGGGTCAATGGTGGATGAAAGAGGCTTTGACAGGAGGTCTTTGTGTTTGTGCATTTCGTGTTTTTATGGATTCCATGCTTGGCTTACAGATGCTATTAATTCTGTCTTTGGTTATGTTGTTCTCTTGATAGAGATCTATATTGTTTTTATTTTTGCGTGTCACGTTAATGGTCCTTTTCTATTCAATTGTTTTATAATGGAGCAGCTTCAGAAAAATTCAGTCCCTCGCATGGCATTAGACAAGGTGACACTTTTTCATGGTATATTTTCTGTATTATGCATGGAGGAATTTACTCATTTAATTACAGAACATATGTATATTAGAAAATGGAATCCTGTAGGGTTGTAAAAGATGGGCTGTGCATTTCACATTTGCTTTTCGTTGGGGTGATTAAATACTATGTGGAGTCCTCTATAAAATCATATAGATGTTATTTTGGGATGTTTAAAGAAGTTTTGCGCCTCATTTGGTCAAAAAAATTGGTCTTTTCAAAACCAAGATTTTCTTCTCCAAAAACACTTATAAACAGGTATCTAACGCAATCAGCAGTGGAGATGGTTTTATATTGATATCTGACCTCAAAAGATTTTGCTGAGAGAGTTCAGAGCAATTTGTCAGCTTGGAAAAATCAACAATTTTTCTGTAGCTGGAAGAGTCGCTCTCTGTATGTTTGCAGTCCATATAGACACCTCATCTCCCCCAGGAGTGTGTGCGAGGCTATTGACAAAGTGCGTCCAAGTTTTGTTTGGGGGATACAATAGAGTACATATAAGAGTGCACTTGATGAACTCAAGGACTTGTGTCATTAAAGATTATTTGGGGATTAATTACCCAAGATGATCTCTTATTGGTTAAAGCTGTTAAAAGATGATGCAATGACTTTTAATCAGTTAGGTTTGGTTCCAAAGAGAAAAGGGTCCATGTCCAATCTTTGGCGTAACATTGTCAAATTGCAAAAGGTTTTCTTTACAAGAGTCAGTTGGATGACTGGGGAAGGATAGTAGATGAATTTTTGGAAGATTAAAGGGTGGAAAATGTAGGCATTTTCGTTGATCATGTTCTCCATGACGGAGTTCCAAAGCTTAATAACATGAAAGTTATTGAAGTGGTGATGGCTAATGGAGAGATTATCTCAACGGCTCCCTGATAATTGCATTCAGGCCATTGCATTTACTTGTCTTCCATCATGCTCGGATAATGGTTCTGATGTAGAACCATGGACCAGGTGGTGAATTCTCAGCTGTTACGGCCTACCACCAATTCATATCATGTGATGATTGGAGCTTGCCTAATGCTCTGTGTTAGAGTGTGAAGTGGCCAGGTCTGGACCTGATAATTAGAATCTTTTTATGGGTTGCAATCCATAATAGATTAAACACGAATCAATAAAGATAGAGGCCACACATGGGCTACCGTCATATTTGCAATAATTTTTCAAATTCAAGTCCATTGTACATGTGTTCAGAGATGGCACAAAATATATGGAATCAGTTCATTGCACAGAAGGACACAAATGTTTTCTTCTCTATGAGTGGGAAAGAATGTTTTGTTGCTAATCTTAGCAGAAATACTTACAATACCAGTGGGAAAGTATGTGTGCATGTGTTGTCTGAAGAAAACCATTCTTCATTTGACATATTTGTCTATTTAGATCTGCAAGCAGATTGAGGAAGATGATGTCATCTGTTTACACATGCATATATCTATTATGAGCACAACATCATTCAACTGCGATCTTTTTCTTTGGTTATATTAAGCTTTCTTTGCTGGGCATAACACAACTACTTTTGAGTCTCTTCACTATATACAGCTTCATATCAAATTTCTTTTGGTCCTGCTATTTCATTGCATAATGAAACCCAACACACCTCAACATTTTTCTTGGTGAGGAAAATAATTTTTTTATCCGGCCCGCAGTGAAGCACGGGACACCTGACTAGTATACAATACAGGTCGAGCCCTAATCTTATACATAAACAATTATAATTGTAAAACAAAATCAAAGATAACTGTGGAATTTCTTGAATCAGAGATATTATTATTATACAGAATAGAGACAATGGGCATGGTTGTCCAGTAGCATAATTATATGAACACAAGTCATTTTCAAGTCGCCGTGAGTTTTTGGGCAGGTGAAGATTAATTGAAAAGTCGTTGGTGGAAAATTTAATTGACGACGACCATTGACTAACTCAAGTATCAAATATAAAGAATTGTCAAATTAGACTACAAGCTCAACAGAGAAAATGACTGAACATTTGTTTTTGTGTTTATTGGTGGTTGGTAACTTCGTATACAAGACGTTAAAAAATATGGCACTACAAGTCTGCAAGCATCTTTAAGAGAATTGAAACTCAGAATCCGGATTGAGAGAGGGAGTGAGGAAAGATGTCCGAGAAAATTGTGTGTGTAACAGGTGCAGGAGGGTACTTGGCATCGTGGCTGGTAAAGTTTCTTCTTTCAGAGGGCTATGTGGTGCATGGAACTGTGAGAGACCCAAGTAACTCCTTTAACTTAATCTTCTGCTACTGATCATTTGACTGCTAGAACTTTGAGTTTGTTTATCAAACTTAACTGGTCTGTTGGCCTTGGAATGTCTACAGCTTTCACCATTTTTAATTTTTTTTGGTTCATTCAATCTCTTTAAAGGTGATGAAAAGAACGCACATCTGTTGAAGTTGGAAAACGCTAGAGAGAATCTGAAACTCTTCAAGACAGATTTGCTAGATTATGAAGGTCTTTCTACTGCAATCACAGGATGTGCCGGGGTTTTTCACGTTGCTTGCCCAATTCCTACAGATCCTGCCAGCATTCTTAATCCCAAGGTGACATCTTAGCCCACATCAAAACTAGTTTCTAGAATTGAATGACTAGGCTCTCCACTTCCTTAACAGGCAGCACACCTTTTATTTCTGGAATTGACTTTTTGCTGATGAGCTGCTGGTTGTGACGTGAGATTTCTGCAGGACAAGATGCTGGAAGCGGCAGTCACCGGCACACGGAATGTACTGAATGCTTGCTCCATAACTAAAGTGAAGAAAGTTATTGCTGTGTCATCTATAGCTGCTGTTATGCTGAACCCAAATTGGCCAAAGGATCAGGCGATGAATGAGGAGTCTTGGTCTGACTTCGAGTTTTGTAAGGCAAATGAGGTATCTAGAATCAACCTTGTAAAAGTTATAGGCACTCACTGATTTCGTATTCTGGCTCAATTATCATAACCTAACTGATTAAGTTCATTTATAAAAACCAGCAATGGTATTTTCTTGCCAAGACAAAAGCAGAAAAAGAAGCTTTGGAATATGGAAAGACGAACGAGCTCAAAATTGTGACCATCTGTCCCTCCATTATCATAGGGCCTTTGTTGCAGCCAACCATGAATAGCAGTAGCTTATACCTCCTAAGTTACTTAAAAGGTTCTCATTCTAAACATTACACCCACTTCATAATTTCTATTTGAAGAATTGTATCACCAATTAGCTGCTGGGGTGTGTAAAACTGTAACCTTGGCATTTGGGATCCAGCTAACTGATGTTGTTACCGTGGAAAACAGATGGATTGGAAACACTAGACAGTGGAACCCGTTCTTTTGTAGATGTGCGCGATACAGCAAAGGCGCTCTTGCTGATATACGAGAAGGATGAAGCCGAGGGAAGGTATATATGTTCATCACATGATATCACAACTCAGGATTTGGCAGAAAAGTTGAAGGCAATGTATCCCCATTACAACTACCCCAAGAGGTATATCAATTATATATCAAGCTTAATTCCCACCAATAAGGCAACAAATAATGACCATCCTTCGATTGGCCTGCTCAACTCCGAAGTACATGATTTTATATGCTAAGAAATCTTGTACTGTTCTTTTCCCTTTGTGGCCTTTCTCAACTATGTTGTGTCCATGTCATGACAGTTTTTCCGGAGGGATGCCATCAATGGACATGAGTTCAGAGAAATTGCTGAATTTAGGATGGAAATACAGATCATTAGAGGAGTCACTTGTTGATGCTGTCAAGAACTACGAAGAGAGAGGCGATTTGGCTAAAAACTAATAGCTTGCGAGTTGTTTTGAAACCGAAGATTACTTGGTTTATTTCTTGAGTGCTCAACTTCGTTGTAAGAATTCATGTGTGCTTGATATTGTGGACTGGTATTTTCATAAGTACCTAAAAAACCCTTTAATTTTATCTTTTATAAATCAAAAATCATTTCGAAAAACAATTCAAACGTAACAGCATATATTCCAGAGCTTCCTTTTCTGCTATTGTCTTGGCATGACAGTACCTCGCAAGCTCCCAAGTCAGACCAGTGACTGCTTATTCATCACTTGATCCTTTGGCCAATATAGACGACACAACGATGACTTTCTTCACTTTAACCTGGGAGCAAGCATTCAGTACATGCCGCGTGCCTGTAACAGCTGGTTCCATCATTTCTTTTGGTGGTGGTGAAAAAAACACGTCGTTAACACAGTTTTAGATCATAAAAATAAATGAAATTTATGTTTTTTTTTTTACTTTTAAAGTTGAGGAAAATTTATATTAAGCATATTTTTTTACCTTTAAAATTTGTGAAAATAGATCTAAATTCGAGTTGATTTTTTATTTCAAATCAGTTTTGGTTTTTGAGATAGTTTTTTTGTTTTGTTTTTTTGATGCAAAGGGTAGGTTTGTCATAATTTTTAATATGTTTTATAAGTGTTTTGGATAAAAAGTGGGATAAAAAACAGGTTTTTGGATAAAAATAAATTTAAACTCTAATTTTCCAACCACTACTGTGGTCGGAATCTAGACAAGATTAGACGACGTGTTGTCTTTTTGTTTCTCTTAAAAAAATTGGGACGACACGCCTAGGTGCTACAAAAAAATAAAGCCCAGCTGCGGGCCCTAAAAAAATGGGTCGACGGATGATAAAGTATTGAAATTTTTACTACGTGGAGAAGTTTTAAGTAAATTATTGGATGATAAAGTATTGAAATCATGTGATCTTTTAAATGAAACTAGAGAGGTTGGAGGCTCCAAATAACAACAAGGAGCTACTAGTCGAGCATCACCAGTAGGTAGGTATCCAACATCTTGAAGTTTTGTAGAAAGATTAATTGAAAAACATGTGTTAATTATAATTAGAAATTTTGGAAATTATGTTTTGATGTTAAGGATGAACATAATTGTGCAGATGAAATAGTACCAGTAATTAGACATATGAATTAGTACTGGTAATTAGGCGAGTGAATTATTGCCCGATAATTGAGCGGATGAATTAATACCAGTAATTGAGCAGATGAATTAGTACCAGTAATTGAGCGAGTTAATTAATGCCGGGTAATTGGGCGGATCAATTAGTACCGGTAATTAGACGGGTGAATTAATGTCGGTAATTGACCGGATGAACTAGTATCCGATATTTGAGCGAATAAATTAGTGTCTCTAATGAGGGAGTAGTACCCCCATGAAACGACTAAAATTGGAATTAATTGAATGAATATGGAGGGGAAGATACTAATGATTCATAATAAAGTATATAGAAAAAATATTTTTATATGGGTGTAGTGAAATAATATATTGCATTTTTTGATAATTACGTTGATAAAATATTAATCTTATTTTCAGGACCCTCGCAGTAGTAAAATAGATCCTGCTTGAACATATACAAGCTTTTTGTGTATTTATATTGATCAACATGTATTTTAAGAATTATGAATGATGTAAAAGAGATTGAATAACTTTTATATTTGTAGAACAAAATTGTTATATGTAATTAATGTCGATATCATACTTAAAAGTATCTTTGTGTTGTGTTAAATATTTACATTTTATCATAGTTGCTCATAGGATTAGAAATGTTAAAATAATAAAAAAAAGAAGAATTTACCTCAAATTTTATATTTAACTAAGAAATTGTCCCAGATAAAATAATGGGAACCTTACATTCATAATCTAAGTTTTTATTTTTTTTTTTTAGAATCAATTAACTTGTTATGTAAACCTTAGTATCATTTATGTATTTGTTTTTATTGATTGCATTTTTATTATCGGACACTACATATCTATTATTTTTTGTGATGTTTTGATTGGGAAAGAGGTTCAAGATGATTGAACTATAATTATGATATGAATTGTGTCAAGAATGAAGAAGTCAATAACTTGGTATGATCCTGTTACAGGGAAAACTCTGCTGAATTTTTTGTCAAAAAAAATTACACCGAAGAAAAATTAACACTTATAAGTAAATATGTTTTTTTTGGGTCATGAAATTAGTATTATTGAGGGGGTGTTTAAAAGTGTGATAATGTTTGCTTTTCAAGATGTTTTTTATTCGAAAATGTAAATAAATAATTTTTTTAAAAAAATTATTTTTAACACCAGCACATCAAAACAATTTAAAAATATAAAAAAATAATAATTCTAAATAAAAAATATTAATTTCTTTTTGGAAAACACGTTCACAAACGGACCACAAGTGAAAGCTCTGTTGCTTTTTAATTCAATAACAAGTTGGTTCAACATCAAGGATTATATATATATATATATATATCAAAGAATACATTCAATCTAATAGAATATGTTAGATTTAAATTTGTAACGATTTAGTTAAGGAAGCTCTGAAATAGAATGAAATAACCATAAACTTCAATTTATAATAAGAGTTAAAATAAAATGTAGGTGATTAAAGAATTTGGCTGGATGGTTTCTTTCAGAGGTAATTCCTGAAATGCAGCGAGAATCATTTGCTGTAGCAAAAACATCATCATGAAAGAGAAACATCCTTTGTTTTCTTGGAAGTAGTTCTGTCCCTGCAGATCAATTGCATGTCTCGGGAACCACGAGAAAAGAAAAGCACATGACATGGACAAGTGTTTTTGGACCTGTGGCCCCGTACAGTGCTGCCATCGTGGTCCACAACAGGTGTAATAGGCCCCCAATGGACCCAAACCCTAGCCACTGGTTTGAACTCGGTTCAATTGCCCACTGCCGATCCCCTGTGGCTCGTGTCCACAGAAAGCGAAATGACCCTCGCGTTCCCATCAAAGTACAACAAGACGCCTGCCGTATTTTCAAACATAAAATTGGATTCCCGTTACCGTGATATCATCATGCCTATTCCATTCCTGAAACATTCAATTTATGTTTTTACCATTTTACCCCTCTGACCAGTTATATTTATATTTCTAGCTGACATTTCTTAAATGTTTACAAATAATTTAGATATAAAATATCAAAATTATATGGGGGAAAAAAACATTAATTGAAGCTTATTTGTCGAAGCATAACTTAACTTCACAAGGACAACATTAGGAGATGAGAAGAATTCATACAGCGAGGCAGGGCACTCATTAAGTGTCGAGGGGCATACCTACCCGCCAGCTCGATGAAAGGAACCAATGATGCATGTCACAGCCAGCAAAGCATCATCCATCGTGAGTGAGAGCAGGGGGCCCCCCTTGCTACGTGCATCTCCACGAGCTTTATCCACTTGCCACCTTTGTTAATCATGTATTATTATTATTATTATTATTATTAGTGATCAAATTAACATAAATTAAACAGGATTGATTAATCGTATATAAATCTTCTTCTTCAAAAATAAACTGTGATAATAATTTCGACATGAACATGGAATATAGTTTGGCTTGGAAACTATTACAGGAGGAGCTCAGGATAATCCTTGGAATCAACTTAAACAAGGGAGCTGGAACAGAAATTGTATTTAATAATAATAATAATCTGTATTTATTTCCCACTAGAGATTAGATTAAGAGAGGGCGTGGGGCCCACATTGGCTGTCTGTCCATCCATCCGGGTCCACCTTTTCTTTTCTCTTTTTTTTTTTTTCAACATTTTCACCCTCTCTTCTCCTCCCCCTCTTGCCAGCCAACAAATCATGAATCCTCCTCCTCCCACCCCTCCCCCTCCCCCTCCATCCCCACCAGCATCATCGATAAATATTTACTCCTGTCAATACTATTAGTATCACCCTCCTAAAAAAGATTCTTCCTTTTCCTTTCTTTTTTGACACAGTACCCTCTCTTTCTCTGTAGTATACCGAGTATTGACCATCCAACTTTTATTTTCCCACATAACACAAGTCCAACTCTCCCTTCTCTCTTTCTGTTTTCCATCCCACCGACCTCACCCCACTTCAACTCTAGGGTTTCTTTTTCTTTCCCCTTTTCACTTTCTTCCTTTTGTTGTGATTGTGATTCTTTCTCCCCCTATTCAACCCCATCACTTTGCTTTCCGATCTTTGTCAAAAACAACACTCCTCTTTCTTGATCCCTTTAGAATTCAATGGATTCTCAGTATATCTCATCAAATTCCGGGGTTTCTCTTTTAAACCAGCATGTCACTTCTTAGCACCCTCTTCTTTCCTTTCCTTTTTATTCTTCGAATCTTATAAAAATTTTGAATTTTGAACTAGCCTTTTCTTGCTTCTTCTTCTCGTGTTTCTCTTTTTGGGTTTTGTTGTTTGAATTGAATTCAATTGTCAATATGGCTTATCAAGCGGTTCCGGGTCCTAGCTCGGGATCGAGCTCAAGCTCAGGGTTTCAATACATGAATTCTCCATTTGGAGATACAACTTATACTAAGGTCTTTGTTGGGGGGCTTGCTTGGGAGACCCAGAGCGAGACCATGCGTCGTTATTTCGAGCAGTTTGGTGATATTCTCGAGGCTGTTGTGATCACCGATAAGAACACTGGCCGATCAAAAGGCTATGGTTTTGTTAGTATTTACTCATTCACTTACTCATGCTTGATTAATTGTCGTTTTGATCAAGGTTATCTTGTGCTTATTTTGATGATTAAAAGTGATCTAGATAGCTGTTAAATTCTGGATTTTTTCCATTGTGGATAAATGGGCTGTGTTTTTATTTGATGGATGAAGAATGACATGGGTTTTTGAATTGTATTTGTGTGGAGGGTGTAGGTAACTTTCCGAGAACCAGAGGCAGCTAGGAGAGCCTGTGCTGATCCTACTCCGATGATCGATGGGAGACGGGCTAACTGTAATTTGGCTTCACTTGGACGACCTCGGCCACCACAGCCTTATGGTATCGGTTTTTCTAAATGCAAGAACAATTTTGTACTGGATAAGGAATCATGAAAGCCAATATGATTCAATTCTTTAGTTTTATTCGGGCTAATTTCCTCTGCTTGCTGCTTTGTTTCTAGTTGGACGTCTGAGACCAGCTCCCCCGTACATTGCAAGTGTGCAAACCCCCAGAGGGACTTATGCTGGAAGTTTTGGCTACCAGCAACCAGTTTCTTATGGCTACCAACAAGGCTTGATGTATCATCCATATGGGTAGGTTTTATGCTACATTCCAAAGTAAACAATAATTCTACTTGTTGCAGTTAAAAAGTTTCCTCAATTTGGCTGGTACAAAGTATCAAATTCAATTTCATGATATGTGAAGAAGGATTTTTTTTTTTAAATTTTCTGTCCTCCTTATTTATGTGTTATCTGAAGTCATGTATTCATTTTTGCATTTACGTATCTGGTTGGCTTTTTAAAGACGCTATGGCAATGCCATATTTTGTTTCCTGTCAATTCCTGCTAACTTTCCCAGGAGTTGCGCTTAGAATTTAGTAGAGTTCAATATGGAATTTTATGTCAGCTCATTGTTAATTTGTAAATATATGTTTTTTTAGGCTAGTTGACTAAAATTTGTTTGATGGGTCATGGTTAAATTTTAGGTGTAGTTTCTATTGTTCGCAATACTGATGTCTACTTTAATATATAGGCAGTACCCTAACTTTAACTCTAGAAGTAGTCTTTATTGCGTATGCTCTGCATTTACTCATCAACCTATGTTGTGAAGCGAATGAAACTATGGATAGTGGCCACGGTTTTCAAGTTAGATTGGGTATATGTCCTTTGCAACTACTTTCTCTTTTTTACATTTCCCAGCTCCCTTATACGTGGCTATTCATATACACACCAATCACATCATTGAACTTCAGTTTGAGATTTCTAGCTGCTCTAGAAGTAAGTCTGTTTCCTAGAATTCGGGGTTCCTTTTGTCCAAGTTACAGTGATGTGACATGGTGTGATTGGTAATTGCAGGAATGCAAAAAGTGGTAGTTGCAGAGGATATGTGCCCCAGCTCATTGTTTATTGAACAGGCAAGATCACAGTCATGGTTTGAAATGTGTATATAGAAAAGAAAATAAACTGGAAACATTAGTTTTTGGGGTGTGGTGCCCATCGCACTGTGCATTTATCCTTTGGACATATTTGAGAGAGAGCTCATTTTTAGGAGAAGTAACCATGTAGTTTTCTTGAAAAATCCTGGATTCTTTCAGTGTTATGATGATATGTTTACGTTGTTCTCTCCATGTAATATGATTTCTATGTAAAATTCCTTTCCCTATACTGATCTTTTTGCCATCTCAATGGTTGGTTCATCTATTCAGCTATGCAGCATATGGACCTGAATACGTTTATCAACAGGTAAATGGTGACAGTAATTAGGATCTTTTTCTTGGGTTTTTAAACTGTCTTAAAACTACGAAGTTGACTTGATACTGATTATTGTTGCTGTCTTCCTACCTACTAGCAGGGTGTTTACAACCCTTATGCTGCTGGCCAGCAGTACCTTCAGATATATGGAGTTCCTGGAACAGTGAACACAGGCATGTATCCTTATGGGCAGTTCGGTCAAAATGTTCCTGGAGGTCATGGTTATACAACAATGCAAGGATATGCTGTGCCAGGTCATCATATTATGCAGTTTGGTGGACCAGTTGTCAATGCAATGACAACTTCACCTTTGCCAACGATTCAAGCACCATATCCTACAGGTTAACATTTCAGCTCAAAATCTCTTCACTGTTCCGTTCAAATGTCAAGGACATGAGAAAACTAGCTAATGTCTGATCTTGTCTATATTTTTCATAGCTACTTTTGGCATCATAAATTGACTTCATGCACAAAAGTGCTAAGAAATTAGTTGTGAAAGTGAGGGGAAATTCCGTTCACAGAGAGAAACTATTGAAATGGTACCTGTTGTGGGCTCAGAAACAAGTAGAACCCTTTGAGGAGGGGACTAATAATCGTCTTAAACTTTCGATGATAAAGGGAGGGTAAAAAATCCTACCAAAGAAGTGGCATTGTTATGCAATTAACTGATGAATGTTGCATAAAAAAATAACCACACTGGTAAACCTGATTGAGGAAATGCATTGGTTTGCAGGTATAGCTGCAGCTGTTCCAGCACAGCAACAGTTTATTGTTCCCGCTCCTTCTCCTCAATATATGCATAGTAGCGGTTCTGACCAAACCACTGGGTGAGGAGCTGATCAAGGTGAGTGGCATCAAACGGCCATGGGAAGTATGGCACAATGTTTTCAGACCTATGCTGCCACCATTATGTTGTAACATGGACCGATTGTTTTTCAATCTTAGGTATCCTTAAGACTGCAGCAGGACTAAGAGCAGCGGAACTGCTACTTGTGTGGCGGGCTTCGAATCTAGCCTTGCAAACTATTTACCTTGCATTCTAGAGGTACAATCTTTGAGTTTTCTGTAAGCATGCATATTTACTGCTAAATGAGAGCTTGTCCTGTACTGAACTAGAAACTACGGTACTTAAAATTACTACCCTATTGTTATTTAGAAAGTAAACCTCGATTTTGGCGAGTCTCAAACCATACTGTGAAGGCATAAACCATCCCCTTCACTTTGTTGGAGTCCAGTATCAACCTTTTTTTGAAACTATATTACTGAAACTATGCCACTCATTCTTGGTGGTTTACATGTAGCATGAGGCCCTTAAGATAATTGCATGGAAAGTATTAATCTTACAGATTTGATGTTGTGCAGGTCATACGTAATCATGCTCACCAGAGAAGTCGAGGGGGATCTGAGCCGCCCCGAACAGGTGGAGAAGGGATGTGGGAAATTCTTCCTTTACCCTAGTGTATAGAAAACTCTTGTATGCTGCCAAAACTCAGGAAGAGTAACAGGCAGCATTGCATTTTATGGATGCTGGAATTGGTTCCTGGCAGCCATATCATAGGAATAATAAGAAACCGTAAAAAGAAACCATCATGTTAGAATCAACATATGATTCTTTTATAGTCTAGTAGTCCCAGCATTTGGGTGTATAGGTAGTCTCGTGTCTGTGTTGGTGTCCTGCATTGTATTTAACCATCACTGGTGCTTTGTTCATACTAGTACTAGCGGTTCTCCCGTTTTTCGGGCTCTCAAGTCTTTGTAATTCGGATCATATGGAATGCAGACCTCAAAACATGGGGGAAGCTTCACGTATATTTAATTTCAAAAAAAAAAAAAAATTGTGTGTGGACGGTCGTCTCCTTGCAAGGTCTGCCCAATTATCTTGTCTAAGAACTTTGGTTCAAGCGTTTTGGCCCCTTCAAGCAGCAGGAGGGAGAGGAGAAACTACGTATAAAGAGGTAAGCGAAGTGTCCATTGTACGGAACTGACTCCCCTTTCACAAGAATCTGCTACATGGTCGCATCCATTTATTTGCAGGTTGGTGGCTCAACAGTTTGCCTTGTGTGTTTGGCTTTATAAAATTGGGATTTGTGAATTTGCAAAGCGCGTGTTGCCAAACAGACACTAAGAGAAAGGAATATTTTATTTGTGTTTTACATAAATGAAGTCGCTAATTGAACTTCCTTTAAAAGGGTTGAACCGACCGAAAGCAAATTAAGTCAAACAATTTGGCTACACCCCAACATTCGACAATTGTATTCACTCGGTACAAGGAGTTTAAAGTGAAATTACAGGTGCTATAAAGTTTAGAAAATATTAAATACATGGAGAGTTGTATTTTTCCATCTCACAAAAACATGAGATTCATAATGTGAGATGGAGAAGGACAGCTCTTCCCATGCTAAATAATTACCATAAATTAGTCTATAGTTTAGAAAAAATAATCAATTGGTTCCTGCAGTTTCAAGAAATATATATGTTTCTTGAAACTATAGACTATATATGTATTTTAAAATTTATCTATAACTTTTTTCTTCATTCTATTTTTAATTTTGATACATACAAAAAAGAAAAAAAAATAGAATGGATGGAATAATTAACAAGAAAAGAACGAATTTATTAAAACAACTAATATTAAAATACTGATAAAAAAATATTTGATTATTTTTAAAATTACTGGGATTAATTAATTTATTCTAATACAAGGACTAAGTCATAATTAATCCCTCATCATTTTATAATTCAGTCATTGGATGCACTGACCAAACTACGTCGCTTTAACGGGAGCAGAACAGCACACCACTCTCTATCCTCAAAAGGAAGGAGCCTGCTCGTTAAAAACATAAAAGAGAGAAATTACGACTGGGTAAAAAATTCCCACCTTCAGCAACAGCAGAGCGCTCTCTCTCTCTCTCTCTCTCTC